>ERZ869936.817-NODE-817-length-26146-cov-19.057223_pt1 | contig 26146 bp, 29 predicted proteins | sample MGYA00520876_ERZ869936 | MGnify/ENA primary metagenome ERZ869936 (study PRJEB32218, sample SAMN09650985) | biofilter metagenome | isolation source: enrty point of leading RO module | place: Saudi Arabia: Thuwal, RO plant located on Red Sea | collected 2016-02-17 ... | reverse complement strand
GTGACTATCACCCTGTCGACATCGAACTCTGACATGATCTGACGGCAGCGCCCACAGGGGTAGGCACCCTCGACCTCTTCTGCGTCGATACACGCCACAGCCACCGTGTCGATCTTGCGAACGCCCGCGGAAGCGGCCGTGTTGATCGCCGTGGCTTCGGCGCAACTCCCAGAGGGAAATGCGGCGTTCTCGATATTTGCCCCTGTGAAGATGCGGCCGTCGTCGGCCACCACCACGGCGCCAACACGGAAATTGGAGTAGGGGGAGTAGGAGTTCTCAGCAGCTTTCCGGGCTCCATCGATCAGGCTCTGGCCGGTCATGCCGGCTCCAACAAATCGTCGACAAAACGGTCGGGGTTGAACTGCACGAGGTCCTCCATCTTCTCGCCTACGCCAACAAACTTCACTGGAACGCCGAGGTCCTTCTCGACGGCGACGACGATGCCTCCTCGCGCGGTGCCATCGAGCTTGGTCAGGGCAACACCCGTCACTGGAACCGTCGTGGCGAACTCCCTGACTTGGACCAGGCCGTTTTGGCCTGACGTGGCATCGAGCACCAGAAGAACCTCCGCCTTGGTAGTGCCCCCATCTGTGGCGACCTTGTGGATCTTCCCCAGTTCTGCCATGAGGTTCTTCTTCCCATGGAGACGACCGGCCGTGTCGATGATCACCACATCGGCGCCGTCGGCCCTTGCCGCAGACAGGGCGTCATAGGCAACTGAGGCGGGATCGGCCCCTTCACTCCCCCGCACCACTCGAGCGCCGAGCCTGTCCCCCCAGGTGACGAGCTGGTCTGCGGCGGCCGCCCGGAAGGTGTCAGCTGCTCCGAGAACGACCGACTTCCCGGTGTCCTGGAGCCGCTTGGCCAGCTTGGCGATCGTGGTCGTCTTCCCCGAGCCGTTCACCCCGACCACGATGACCACCGCAGGATCCCCGGACATGTCCAGCGAGCGGTCCGCAGCGTTGAACTGCGACTTCAACTCGGAGGAGATGGCGTCCAAAGCTTCCTGGTAATCCTCAGGTCGGCGTCTCCGCACGGAATCGACCACATCGGTCGTCGCCGCCACTCCGACGTCGGCGGCCAGCAGGGCTTCTTCGATCGAATCCCAGGTCGAATCGTCAACTCCCGTGCCCCACGCACTACGCAGTGAGGCGGCCAGCCCGCGGCGCACCGTCCGGGTCGGGGCCTTTGTCGCTGCTGGGGTGGCGAACGTGTCCGTTTCGCGCTTGGTTCGGGCCACCAGGAAACCGGCGGCGGCCAAGATGACAACACCAGCGATGATCAAGACGTAGTGAATCGCTTCCATTCGGATCCAAAAGGCTAACTGTGTCCCGGTGCCATGACGGGCGAGCCGGTACGGCTCAGGCGACCTGAGAGGAAGCGACCTCTGACATCACCTTGCGAACGACCTTCGATGACCCACCTGGCTCCATGGTCACACCGTAGAGGACGTCGGCTGCCTCCATGGTTTGCTGCTGGTGGGTGACGATCATCAACTGCGCCTGAAGCCGGAACTCGTCGACGATCTTGAGGAACCGGCGAAGGTTGGCGTCGTCGAGGGCAGCCTCGACCTCGTCGAGCACGTAGAACGGGCTCGGCCTCGCCTCGAACACGGCGAAAAGGAATGCCAATGCTGCAAGGCTCTTCTCGCCACCGGAAAGAAGGCTGAGATGGGAGATCTTCTTGCCGAGGGGCTGTGCCTGGATCTCCAGGCCAGACCGAGCATCATCGGGGTCGACCAGCCTGATGCGCCCTTTCCCGCCGGGGAAGAGGATCGAGAAGTACTTCTGGAAGCCCTCGGCCACCTCCCTGAAGGCGGTGTCGAAGCGGGCCTCGATCTCCTCGTCGAGAGCGGAGATGACCTTGCGCAGCTCGGCCCGGGACGACTCCACGTCTGACATCTGATCGCTCAGAAAATCGTGACGCTCTTTCAGCTCTGAGTACTCGGCCGCAGCCAGCGGGTTGACGGGGCCCAGACGGCGCAGCTCTGCAAGCCTCGCCTCGAGACGTGACTCGAGATCCTCATCAGCCTCTGATTCCTCGGGCTTGGCTGAATTCAGTGCGTCTTCAATCGTGGCATCGGCATCGCGACGGAGTCGCTCGGCGATGCTCTCTTTGCGGAGACGCAGCTCGGTGAGCCGGATGTCGATCGTCGAAAGCTCTTCTCGCGAGGCCTCGAGGACGCGTCGACTCTCTTCGTAGGACTTCCGCGCCGAATCCAGGTCGGCAAGCACCTCGCGGTTGTCGGTGCGGAGCTTGGCCTGGCGCTCGCGTAACTCGGCAATACGGCCCTCGAGCCGCTCGACTGCGGTTCGGGCACTGCGCTCCACCAGCTCGAGACGAGCGTCTGCTCCGACCGGAGCCGGTGAACCGAGGTCGAGTCGCTCCAGCTCCGCGTCGATCCTCAGGATGCGCTCCTCGAGGAGGGAGCAACGCTCGTCGATCGCACGCAGCCTCTCCGCGGCTTCCTGCCAGAGGGAACGGGCAACCTCGCGCTCGGCTGCAATCTCGATTCGTCGCGACTCGAGCTCTTCCCATGCCTGCATGCGCTCCGCCTCCTTGCCCTCCAGGGCGGTGAGACGGCGACGGAGCTCTACGGCCTGCTCGGCGCGCTGGGAACCGGTATCGCGGATCGACGTCATTCGCGACTCAAGACGCTCCTTTTCCGCGGCTAGCCCATCGACGGACTTCTTGAGCCGTCCCATAGCCTCTGTGCTCCCGGCCAACCGCGCCTCGAGCCGCTCGAGCTTCTCCAGCTCTTGTCTCTCAGTGTCGCGAGCTCGCTCGAAATCACGCTTCGCCGCGGTGTGCTGAGACTCGGCCCTGGCGAGCTCGGTGCGTGCCCGCTCCAGCTCGACTTCGGCCCGCTCGAGCATGACGACTCCAGCTGCCTCAGGGTGGGCGATCCTGATCCCCGAAACGCTGATCAGATCTCCCTCAGGGGTGACAGCCCTCAGTGCGGGATGTTTCGAGATGAGTCTCCACGCCGAAGTCCAACCTTCTACCAACAAGACGTCACCCAGCAACCTCGAGGCGAGGTCTTCGTTGGCATCGGGGCCCAGCCGATCTACGAGGGCGTCCAGTCCGATCGAGTCAGCCACTTCGCGAGCCGGGACGGAGCCAGGCGACGCAGCGGTGACCACCGGCACTCCACCCATCCCCTCCGCTTTGAGTGACTCGACCGAGGCCTCCATGGATCCCACCGCATCGAATGCGACCGCGTCGGCCCAGGGACCCAGAGCCGCTTCAACAGCGGCTTCGAGACCGTCGGGCACGTCGAGACGACTTATCAGCGTGCCTAGCGAGCCTGGTCTCGCCTCGATCAGTGCTCGGGCCTCCTCGTCTATCTGGCCGGCAATGGCGGCCCTGATCCCATCGACCCGTGCTTCGGCCGCTGCCACCGCAAGGCGGGCTTCCGACCAGCGCTCCTCGGCTGCCGTCCAACGCTCCTGATCGCTCTCCCTGGCTTGGCGACGCTCTTCGTAGCTGCCTTGGATCTCTCCGATCTCGACATCTAGATCGCGGATCTCCTGGTTGAACTTCTCGACCTCGCCAAGCTCATCACGCTGTTGTGAGGTCACGACGTCGATCCGGTTGGCGATCGACTTCATCTCTCGCTCGTCGCGGACATTCGCCGACTCCAGAGAGCTCAGCTCCCCTCGTACTGCAGCAAGGGCACCTTCCGGCGAAAGGGCGTTCTGAGTGGCGATCGACTCCTGCTCCGACTCGAGGCGGCGAAAGCGCTCTTCGGCCCCCGTCGCTTCGTCGACGGCTCTGGGACGGTTGGCAAGAGATTCCTCCAGGTCGGCTGAGAGGCTCACACGCTCCGACTCGAGATCGGCGCGACGCTCAACGGCTGCTTGCCGCCGACCTGTCACGGCGCGTCCTCTCTCGTGTGCGATGGCCGCGATCCGACGTAGCCGCTCCGAGGTCGTTTCCAGCACCGCCGCCGCCGCGCTGTCACGCTCCAGGTCGTCACCAACGGTCCCGGCCAAGGAGGAAAGCCGCTCGACGTCTCCAGAGAGCTGCTCTATTCGATCCTGGTGCTCGGCAATGGACGACCTGAGGACGCCCTGTCGCTCGAGCGAGGCCGTCAACTCTGTCTCCAATGAGGCGAGCTCTCGACCGGACATGAAGAGGGTGAGGGCAGTCACCTCTTCTTTGAGGCCGTGATAGCGCTCGGCGGCACGTGCCTGGCGGCGTAGTGGTCGCATCTGACGTGTGATCTCACCGAGAAGATCGGTGAGCCGGACCAGGTCCTCATCGGTGCGTTCGAGGCGCCGTTCAGCCTTCTCCTTGCGCTTGCGATGTTTGAGAATCCCTGCCGCCTCCTCGATGACGGCGCGATGGTCCTCAGGGGTCGCGTTGAGCACCCTGTCTACCTGGCCCTGGCCGATTATCACGTGCTGATGGCGCCCGACACCCGAGTCGGAGAGAAGCTCCTGGATATCCAGGAGCCGGCACGGGACGCCGTTCATCTCGTAGTCGGAAGAACCGTCCCTGTAGAGGCGCCTTGTCAGGGAGACTTCTTCGAGATCGAGGTCGAGAGCCCTGTCGGAGTTGTCGATGATCAGAGTGGCCTCGGCGCGATTGAGGGCGGGACGGGTAGCGGTCCCGGCAAAGACCACGTCCTCCATCTTCGAGGTTCGAAGCGCTTTGACAGATTGGGTGCCCATGACCCATGAGATGGCGTCGACGATGTTCGACTTGCCTGAGCCGTTGGGTCCCACCACCACGGTGACTCCCGGGCGCAGCTCGAGACGTGTGCGGTCGGCGAACGACTTGAAACCGACGAGCTTCAGCGACTTCAAATACACATTGGATCCCTGGAGAATGACACTGCTGTGATTATCCCGGTCAGGCTAACAGTGATCAAGGATTCAGCGGGTTTTCGAGGGATTGGGGTGGATGAAGAAGTCCCGCAAGGTGCTGTCCGCCGCGACGGAGTCAGACTCGACTCCCGTCACCCTGGCACCTGAAGGGCCGGCCCACAGCCAGGTTGTCAGCTCGTCGATCGCATCGTCGCGACCCTGTGCAAAGACCTCTACGGAGCCGTTCTCCAGGTTGCGGACCCAGCCCACGAGGCCAAGAGAGCGTGCCATGGTCCGACAGCTCTGTCGGAAACCGACGCCCTGGACCCTCCCGGAGACGAATGCGTGCAGGGCGCGATCAGCCATGCTGACAACCAGGGCAGAAGTGACTCGAACGGGCCCGGATCACAACCTTGTCGATGATCTCACCGCAGCGAAAACAAGGCTCCCCGGCCCTCCCATAGACCTGGAGGCTGGTCAAGTTCTCCCCCGCTCTTCCATCAGGGAGCAAGTAGGCGAGGTCGTCGAGACTGGTCCCACCCTTCTCGATGGCACCTGCCAGCACCAGTCTTATCGCTGTCAGCAATCCCTCGAGCTGATCTTCGGTCAGCTCACCTCCTGGTGTCCTTGGATCGATCCCGGCGAGGAACAAAGCCTCGTCTGCGTAGATGTTGCCCAAGCCGGCGATGGGTCCCTGGTCGAGCAAGAGGGCCTTGATGGGCGCCTTTCGACCTCGAAGGGCGACTGCGAGATCTGACACCGATGGAGGCGTCTCCCACGCATCCGGGCCGAGACGGGCGAGGCCGGTGCTCTCCAACTCCACTTCGTCGAAGACGGCGACGAAACCGAAGGTCCTGGGATCGATGAAGGACACAACCGACCCATCGTCCATCTTGGAGACGAAGTGGGTGTGTGGGGCCTCTGGGCCCAGACCGTCATCGATGCGAAAGCGACCGGACATGCCGAGATGGGCCACCATGGTCATCCCGCCGTCCAGCGGCACCACCAGAAACTTCCCGTGACGCGCCACGTTGCCTGCTTTCCGGCCCTGAAGCCGCTGCTCCACGACAGCGGGGTCGCCGCCGTTGTGTCGGGCCGTGCGCGGGTGCCTAACCGAGACATCCATGAAACGTCGCCCATCGATGGCGTCGGCCAGGTGCCGTCTTGTGATTTCGACTTCGGGTAGTTCGGGCATATCTGAGTCGGTGGGGGCTACCGTACCGGCCCTATGGAGATACAACCCCGGGCGTTCGGCGACGTCCTTGGCCAGGTCATCACGATGCTCGGCAAGGTGTGGAGGCCCCTTCTAATGCCCGCCCTGATCTCTGCGGTGATCATCGCGGTGGCGTCTTACCTGATCCTCACCAGCACCGGTGCATTGGACTTCTTCGACCTCGCGCTCAACGACCCGGAGGCACTCGAGCTCATGCCGGAGCAAGAGCTCATAGACCTGTCAATCGACTTCCTCCTGTCGACCCTCCTCATCGGAGTCGTGGCGTCGCTCATGTACGGTTTTGTGTACCTGGTGGCGGCTCGCGCGGTCGGCGAGGAGCTGGCACAACGGCCATCTGGGCGTTCGATCACCGCGGTAGCCCTCGGAATGCTCCTCACGTTCGTGGTGGCCATGGTGATTGTCTCGGTTGGCTCACTGATCGGCTCCATCTTCCTGCTAATCCCTGGCATCTGGTTCGCCAACACGATGAGCATGGTGGCCCCCGTGATCGCGGTCGAAGGCAAGGGACCGGTGGCGGCGATGCGGCGGAGCTTCGAGCTGGTTCGCGGGAACTGGTGGGAGACCTTCGGCTTCCTGCTGCTGATCGGCCTCATCGGGGGCACGGCGGCTCAGGTCATCCAGTTGGTGGCCGTGCCCGTGTTTCTCGTGGGCAATGTCTCGTTCGCCTTTGGCATCACGATCGCTCTTGCCGTTGCCGTCCAGGGACTGATCCTCGCCGCGATCGCTGTCGGAGCCTCTGTCTGGTACGTGAATCTCCGTGCCCGGACCGACGGGCCGTACGTGCTCGAAGTCAGCTGATCGAGCGCAAGGCAGTTTCGGCCGCGGCCTGCTCGGCAGCCTTCTTCGACCGGCCCTCCCCCACTCCGAGCACACTGCCGTCAACTGAGACGACAGCAGAGAACTCACGCTTGTGGTCGGGCCCGGTCCCCGTCACCTCGTACTCGGGGCGCCTCCCGGTCACCGCCAGTACCTCCTGGAGACGTGTCTTGTAATCGCGAACGCCCGGGTTGGCGGCCTTCTCCTCGATACGACCCTCCCAGAGCCTGTGCACCAGCGTCTCGGCCTCCGCGAATCCGGAGTCGAGATATACGGCGCCGATGATCGCTTCGAGAGCGTCGGCCAGTATCGATCGCTTCGTCCGCCCACCCGATCTCTCCTCGGAGGGGGACAACTCGACATGGTCCCCGAGGCCGATGCTCGTTGCGATCTCGGCAAGCGCCGACCCACTGACCACTGCTGCTCGAACTTTCGCCATCTGCCCCTCGGGCAGATCCGGGAAGTCGGCATACAGGCGGTCTGTCACGACCAACTGGAGGACGGCGTCGCCAAGAAACTCCAGCCGCTCGTTGTCGAACCGACTCGGATTCTCAGACGAGACCGAACGATGGGTCAGAGCGAGCTCGAGCAGCGCCTGGTCCTTGAAGGCGTACCCGATCACGTCCTGGAGGGTCATCTGGTCAGCTGTTCGGCGATGCGCGAGGGTATGTCCCTCTCGATTCCGTCACGAGCCATGACCAGTGCATTCGCAATCGACTTCCTGGTGGAAGATCCGTGGCTGATCACCACTGCACCCTCGATGCCGAGAAGATGACCTCCCCCATAGGTTTCCGGATCGAGCCGATCGGCCACCCTCTGCAGAGCCGGCATGGCGTGAGCACGAATCTCATCCGGCAGCTCGGCAAGGGCATGAGCGACGTATTCGGAGACCATGCGGGCCGTCCCTTCGGTGGTCTTGAGAAACACATTGCCCGTGAAACCGTCGGTCACGATGACGTCGACGCGGTCGGTTCCGACGTCACGACCCTCTACGTTGCCAACGAAATTGAGCGAGCTCTTCTCGAGCAGGTCGAACGCGGCCTTCTCCACCGCACGTCCCTTGCCCTTCTCTTCGCCTATGGAGAGGAGGCCTATGCGGGGGCTCTCGACGCCAAGCAGCGCGTTGGATGCGATCGATCCCATGACCGCGAACTGAAAGAGCTGGTCTTCGTTCACGTCCGGATTGGCCCCGGAGTCGAGAACGAGGGTTGGTGTGTTGGGTGTCGGGAAGATCGTGGCGATTGAAGGCCGGGCCACGCCTTTCAACCGACCGATGATGATGGCCGCCGCAGCCATCGCCGCTCCGGTGGAGCCCGCCGAAACGACGCCTCCGACCTCGCCGCTGGCGACAAGACGAGCTGCGACCGTGATAGAGGCGTTCGGCTTCTCGCGGAGGGCTTTGGCAGGATTGTCCCCCATTCCGATGGTCTCGGACGCGTCCACGACATCGATATCGGCGTCGTGTCTAGAGAGCTCCTCTTTCAGCGCCGTCGACTCGCCAACGAGCACCACTTCGACACCGCGCCGGGTGGCATCTACTGCTCCGGCGACGGTTTCGGCCGGGGCGTTGTCACCCCCCATTGCGTCGAGGGCGATGGTTACCAAATCGTCAGCTGGTCTCTATTACTTCGCGTCCAGCGTAAGTCCCGCAATTGCGGCAGGCGCGATGCGGCAGCTTAGGCGTGCCACACTGCTCACAGGCGACTGAAGGGGCTTTCTCCACCTTCCATGCAGCCTTGCGCTTGCGGGTGCGCGAGCGCGACATCTTCTTCTTTGGCACCGCCATGAGGTGCTCTCCTTGGTTAGCTCAGGAATCGAACAAGTCTCTCAGAGCGGCAAACGGCGAGTCTGATTCGTCACCGTGGCCGCCACAGGGGTCCCTATTCAAGTCGGTTCCGCACGTTGGGCAAAGTCCCAGACAGCCCTCCTCGCACAACGGAGCTGCCGGAATGGCCAGCGCCAACTCGTCTTTCGCCGGTTCGCCGACGTCGACGGACCCATCGACTATGGCGTATCCATCCTGATCGGGCTCGATCCGGTAGTGCTGGGTCCCGGTCGCCTCGATCGTCTCGGTCCAATCGGTCAGACATCTATTGCAGACCAGGTGGGCCTCGGCCGAGGCGGTGAATCGGGCATTGACGCCGTCGATCGTGCCCACCACTCGACCCTCAACCGTCATCGGCCCTTTGATCGTCGACTCGCCAAGGCGGAGATCCACCGGTCGCTCCCCTTGGAACTCTCGGTCACGCCCCGTGTGGCCGACGAGATCGTCGACTGGGATCACTAGCTCGTCGCGCATCAGACCGGGACGTCAGGTGGCTTGGGCCTGGCCTGGTGGAGCTCACTACGAGCCTGTTTGACCTGGTCGAGAATGTCCGCCAGCAGCCCCTCCACGCTCTGGAGCTTCTTCTCGATCTCGTCCTCGGTCTCCAGGCGAAGGCGGCGCGCCTCCCCTTCGGCCCTTCTGACGAGGATGTTCGCCTCTTCGACCGCCTCTTTGGTGATGTTCGACTCGGCGACCATCTCGTCGGCTTCCTCACGGGCGCGCTCGATTATCTCCCGTGCCTTCTCGTTTGTGCGCGCAATGAATGCCTCTCGCTCGCGCACCATCCAACGGGCCGCCCTCAGCTCGTCGGGGAGCTCGGCTCTCAGCTTCTCCAGCATCCCGAGGAACTCATCCCGGTCGACCAGGGCATTTCCGGAGAGAGGGACGGCTTTGGCCTCGTGGAGGTGGACTATCAGGTCGTCGACTGTGTCCTGAAGATCCTGAAGGTCGGGTTGTGCCCCGGCTCCCTTGTCCGGAGCCTCGGCTGTTGGGGCCGATTCGTCTGTCATTCCATTCGCTCCTTAAGCGCAGCCGCCACTGCCGGTGGGACCAGCTCGGTGACATCGCCACCCAGTTTGGCAACTTCCTTGACGAGTGACGAGGAAACGAAGCCGTAGCCGGGCGACGTGGTCATGTAGACGGTCTCCATTCCCGTCAGGTGCTGATTCATCTGTGACATCTGCTTCTCGTACTCGTAGTCGTCGATCGAGCGCAGCCCCTTGACCACGACGTCGGCCGCTTGGTCGGCTGCATGTTCGACCAGGAGCCCGGAGAAGGAGACGACGCTCACGCGGTCGCCGAACAAGTCCTCGAGAAGCCCAACGCGTTCGTCAGTGGTGAACAACGAAGTCTTGGAAGGGTTGTCGACAACCGAGATCACCACCTCATCAAAGACGGCAATCGCTCGTTGAATCACATCGACGTGCCCCATCGTCGGCGGGTCGAAACTCCCGGGGCAGAGAGCTTTCGTCATGTTTCAGCCACTTCCTTCTCGTATCTCAGGATTCTTGTATCTCCGTACCGCTTCTCGGTGGCAACCCGCCAATTTTCGGGTGGCACCGGGCGGCGATCCGAGTGACGACGCGATGCTATGACCTCAGCTCGATCGACGAGGAGCCTGTCCAAAGCCACGAAGTCGGCTTCGAGATCTTCGGTGGGCATTGGCCAAGGAGGATCGATGAACACCAGATGGAACTCACGATCGGCCGATTCGAGGTATTTGCGGACCTCGGCGCGAACGACTTCTCCCCCCAATCCCAATGCTTCGACGTTCTCCTTGAGGGCCGCCACGGCTTTTGCCGCGTTTTCGACGAAGACGGCCGAAGAGGCCCCCCTCGAAAGCGCCTCCAGGCCGAACGAGCCCGAGCCTGCGTAGAGGTCGGCGACGTCTGCGTTCTCGACCCATCCTCCGATCGTCGAGAAAACGGCTTCGCGGACTCTGTCGGTGACCGGTCTCGTGCCCTTGGTGTCGGGAGCCGCCAGCCGCCGTCCTTTGGCCTTTCCGGAGATGATGCGCACTATCGCCTCAACTCACGAACAGCCACTCGACCTTGTCTCCGAGCATCGCCCTGATTTCAGCCGCCAGGTCAGGGTGTTTGCTCAAATCCGGGTCGCCATCGACGAGAGCGAAAGCATCGCGACGCGCCCTGTACAACCATTCCCGGTCGGCCAGGATGTCGGCCACCTTGAGATCGGCGAGCCCCGATTGGCTCGTCCCGAAGAGCGTCCCTTGTCCTCTGATCGCGAGATCGACGTTCGCAAGCTCGAATCCATCATTCGACTCCACCATCGCGACCATTCTCTCTTCTCCGTCGGTGGTAGTCGGGTCCCCGATCAACAGGCAGACACTCTGGTGCTCTCCCCTCCCGACGCGCCCACGCAGCTGGTGGAGCTGGCTGAGTCCAAACCTGCTGGCGTCCTCGATCACCATCACTGTCGCATTGGGGACGTCGATGCCGACTTCGATGACTGTCGTCGCCACCAGAACATCGGTCTCCCCGTCCCGAAACGCGGCCATCGAAGACTCCTTCTCGGCCGGTCTCAGCTGCCCATGTATCAGCCCGACTCTCAAATCTGGCATCAGAGAAGAGATTCGCTCGTACTCGGCCGTTGCCGAAGCCGCCTCCACCTTGTCGGACTCCTCGACGAGAGGGCAAACCACGAAAGCCTGCCTGCCCCGGGCCACCTCAGCCCTTATCAGATTCCAGGCCTCTCCCTCCTGGGACCTGGGTAGATGTTTGGTCACCACGGGAGCCCTGCCTGGGGGCATTTCGTCGATGATCGAGACGTCGAGATCGCCATACAGCGTCATCGCCAGCGTTCGAGGGATTGGTGTGGCAGTCATGATCAGCAGGTCTGGGTCGGACTCCCCCGCCTTCTCCTTGATCAACACCCTTTGGGCGACTCCGAACCGATGCTGCTCGTCTACCACGGCTGCCCCCAACCGGGAGAAGTGGACTCCCTCCTGGATCAAGGCGTGGGTGCCGACGAGTAAATCGATCTGCCCCGAAGCCACGTCTGCCAGCAGGTCATCGCGGGTCATTTCGCTCTTGTAATTCGTTGCTGCCCGTGAGCCCGTGAGGATGGCGACGTGGACCGCCGGGCCACCGGTGGCGAAGAGGCTGTCCATGCCGAGCGTCGAAGATCTCCCGAGCATCTCGGGTGAGAGGTCGGCTTGAGCGAGCAAGTCGACCACACCGAGAAAGTGTTGCTCGGCCAGCACCTCTGTTGGAGCCATGATCGCTGTTTGCCACCCACTTTCGATGGCAGACAGCATCGCTGTGACGGCGACCACGGTCTTGCCGGAGCCGACCTCCCCCTGGAGCAGGCGATGCATCGGCTCGTCTGATCTCAAGTCCCTGTCGATCTCATCGAGCACCCTCGTCTGCGCCGCAGTCAATGCGTAAGGGAGCCCGTCGAGAAACCGCTGGGTGAGCTCCCCGGTTGGATGATGGGCAATTCCGCTGGCGTCGCGCTTGCGCTTCTTCTGCTGCATGGCCAGCGCTATCTCGAGCCGGAACAGCTCGTCGTAAACGAGGCGGATTCGGGCCGGCTCGACTTCGTCGAGCGTTTCGGGGAAGTGCACCTTCTCGAAAGCAGTATCCCGGTCCATGAGCGCGTGGGTTGCTTGAAGCACTTCGGGGACCGGGTCGCCGATGGGGTGGGAGCGCTTCAACGCGTTGTGCATAGCCCTCCGCATGACACCAGGTGAAGCCTGTCCGACCGACGGGTGCACAGGGACGATTCGGCCAGTCACGAGGGACTCGGTCGGCGAGTCCAGGACGTCCACCGCCGGGCTCTTCATCTGCAGCCTGCCGCGAAAGGACTCGACTACGCCCGAAAGGGCGACCTGGGCTCCTTCGGAGAGCTGTCGGGCACGGAAGGCCTGATTGAACCAAACGGCCTTTATCGAGGCCGACTCGTCGAAAACGGTTGCCTCGACGATTGCCAGGTTGCGACGTGGGCGGCGGGTGCTGATCGACTTGACCTCGGCGATCAGTGTCACCTCTGTGCCGACCGGAACCGAAGCGATGAGCTCCTTGCGACTCCGATCGATGTAGCGGCGGGGCACGTGATAGAGGAGGTCGGCGACGGTGTGGACTCCTGCTTTGTGCAGAGCCGCCGCCCTCTGGCCTCCCAGGCCTTTCACGGCCGCGACGTCGATGCCGGCAAGTGCCGCTAGCGTCGCCATCGCACGATCGTCGGACGAATCACCAGGCCACGGTAACGCCCGACTAGGACTTGGAAGTGGAGGACGCTATCCTTCGGCCCGGTCGCAGCGGATGCCACATCCGCCTAGCCTTCCAGACCATCCCAGGAGTTTTGGTTATGTCTTATCGCTGTGAAGTTTGCGGGAAAGGGCCTAGTTACGGCAAGACCGTGAGCTTCTCCCACAAGCGCAACAACCGCCGCTGGCTGCCCAACATCCAGAAGGTGAGGGTGAAGAGCGGATCGAACACCCGGCGCGCTCGCGTCTGCACGTCGTGCATCCGCGCCGGCAAGGTCGAAAAGGCCTGAGCCCATGGCCCAGGGCGTCGTCAAGGTCTACGACCCCGTCACCGGGGCAGGAATCATCGTCAAGGACGCCGATCGCGGCGAGGTCTTCCTCCGGCCGGGATCACTGGAGGGATCGGTCTTCCGCACCCTGAGACAGGGACAGCGGCTCGTCTTCGACACCGTGGACGAGGACGGACGGTCCTTCGCCTCGAACCTGAGGATGGGCCAGGAAGGCTACTGAGGCCTCAACCCGCTTGTTCGTCGTAGGCTGGGCCCATGCCGGACTACGGCCGCCCCCTCGAATTCGGGCTCTCCCTCCCGCCCAGCGCTGAGGACCTGGGAGTCATTCTCGATGCGGCTGAGGCTGCCGACGGCGCTCTCGACCTGATTGGAGTCCAGGATCACCCTTATCAGCGGCGATTCCTCGACACCACTGCTCTGCTGGCAACGATCGCAGCACGCACTAGCCAACTACGGGTGTTCCACGACGTAGCCTGCCTTCCTCTCCGACATCCGTCGATCCTCGCCAATGAAGCCGCCTCGATAGACATCATGAGCGGGGGCAGGTTCGAGCTCGGGCTCGGCGCCGGGTCATTCTGGGACGCGATCGTCGGTATGGGCGGTCCACGACGTTCACCCGGAGAGGCTTTGGAAGCACTCGACGAAGCGGTCGAGGTCATCCGGCTTCTGTGGAGCGGTGAACGCGGCCTGCAATTCGAAGGCGAGCACTACACACTCGAGGGAATCCACTCCGGGCCCCTCCCCGCCCACGACATCGAGATCTGGTTTGGCGTCTACGGGCCCAGGGCATGTGCTTTGCTCGGGCGGGTGGCGGACGGTTGGATACCGTCGCTGGGACGGAGCCCGATAGAAGAGCTCGCCCAACGACACGAGATCATCGATGAATCGGCCAAGACAAGCGGTCGGGATCCAAGGGACATCCGCCGGTTGCTCAACGTGAGCGGGACGATCACTGACGGCCGAAGCGAGGGAAGGCTGGTGGGGCCCGAGGATCGGTGGGTCGAAGAACTGGCCTCGCTTGCACTGGAGCATGGTTTCGACACATTCATCTTCTGGCCTCAGACGGACACCATCGACCAGATCCGTAGATTCTCAGGGATAACAGACGCCGTTCGCCAGTTGGTTGCCAACTCCCGCTGAGAACGGCATCGACCATTCGACAGGGGTTGTCCGATAGTGGTGTTCGATAGGGTCTTTTCTCGATGTCCCTGTTCACATCACATCGAGAGAGCCGACTGTGGATATGGGCCGGGACCGCGGCGATAGCCGTCTTTGCCAGCATTCCCTTTGCAGGGAGCCTGGTGACTCTGATCGAAGAGCCTGTCGCGACGACCTTGTTCGTCGTCGGGCTCCTGTTGATCCTTGCCGGCTTGGCTGTGTTCGCGCTCCGGATCCGGCCGGGGCCCGAAGAGCTTGCGATCGCCCTGGTTATCGGGGCCGCCTACTTGTTGTTGTTCTCCAGAATGAGCATTCCGGCCGAGCGGACGCATCTCGTGGAGTATGGGGTTATCGCGGTGTTGATACGAGCGGCTCTCGTCGAGAGAAGGTCAAACGGGCAGTTCCGCCACAATGCTTCCCTGGTTGCCGTGGGCGCGGCCATGGCCTTGGGGACGGTCGACGAGCTGATTCAAGCGTTCATTCCGTCTCGCGTTTTCGACTGGCGCGACATCGGCTTCAATGCAGGAGCCGCCTTGCTCGCCATCATCGCCGTCCAAGCGCTGGCTTGGGCAAGGAAGCGCAGGACGGGAACGACCCGATGACCTGGCGATCGGGAACGTTGAGCCCTCATGGTTGCTCACGATGACCTGGGGCGTGGCAGACCACTAGAGTCGCCATCCCATACCAACAGGAGGAGAACTTGGTCCAGGCTTACGTCCTGATCCAGACGGAGGTCGGCAAAGCCGCCATCGTCGCAGAGGAAGTGCGGAACATCCCCGGAGTCGACTCGGCCGACGACGTCACCGGCCCATACGACGTCGTCGTGAAAGCCACTGCTGAAGACGTGGACTCATTGGGCAAGCTGGTCGTCGCGAAGATCCAGGGCATCGACGGCATCACCCGCACCCTCACCTGCCCTGTAGTGCACCTCTGATCTAGAGGGTCGCCCGCCCCTAATCAACCCAACTTGGACGCGATTGTGCCGGCGTTCCTGAGCGCGGTGCCATCGCTTCCTGCCACGGAGAACACCCTCGTTGGCCGTGATTTTGCTTCGCTAACCATGTCGCGGAAGAGCACGGCGCGCTCGATCGGCGGGTCGATCCACAGGTAGGCAGACATCGAGCCCGGGATCGTGTTGGCCTCGTTCACCCAAATCTCTCCACCACGTTCGAGGAAATCGATCCGGGCTATCCCCCGCAGGCCCGCGATGCCTGCCACACGCTTGGCGGTGCTTTCGACCTCCGACCGGAGTGCGTCGGTCAACTCAGCCGGCACCTGCCGTCCCGAGCTGACCTCGCCACCCCAGGCTAGATATTTCTGGTCATAGGAATAGATGCCGTCGGCGTCACGGGAAGGAGCCTCGATGGCCGAGACTTCCATCGCGGGGTAGGTGCGAACCGCGATCTGGAGATCGCGGCTCGACGCGAGAAAGGGCTCCACGACGGCGCCCTGGTCGAAGTACGACGAGGAGCCTTTCAGCGCAAGGACGGTGTCCCAATCCTCGGCAACCTCGATCCCGATCGAGGATCCTCCAAACCTCGGTTTCACGATGTAGGGACCATCGAAATCCGGACGGGGCTCGTCGCCCAGCGCCACCAACGCCCTGGGAAGTGTCTTCAGCCCCGCACTTGCCATCGCGGCGCCGAATGCAAGCTTGTCCATCCCGAGAGCCGAGGCAGCTTGCCCAGGACCCGTGTAACGGAGGCCGGCAAGATCGAACAGACCCTGGAGAGTCCCGTCCTCCCCAGGCCCGCCATGGCAGGCGATGAAGACGGCGTCGACGTCGAGCGTCTTCTTCTTGACCCGGAAGCCTTCACCAGGTGAAGCGACGAATGAAAGCTCCTTGGAGCGCTTGGGCACCCCTTCGACGAAGTCTCCGGCCTCGAGATCGCTGTCGACCTGGTACCACTCCCCCGTCTTCGACCAATAGACCCCCGCTACGTCGTCGAGCGCATGCAGGACTTGGAGACCGGTGAGGATGGAGATGTCGTGCTCGTCGGAGGGCCCGCCGAAGACAACCGCTGTCTGCGACATTCTTGTTGCTGATCCTATGGGTAGTGGTCTGGGAGGTCGTTCTCGTACAAGACGACGTCCCCGGCACCGAGCCTCTCCCGGACCAGTTCCACCGCCGTCTCGCGGTCGGCAACGACGGTAACTGAAGCCCTGCCGTTTTCGGCACCTCTCATGAGTGCTTTCCGATTGGTCCCGCCCACGATTATCACTTCATCGCACACTGCTGCTGCCGCTCTCGCGAACGCCTCGTTCTCCTCGTCCTGGACAGGGCCAAGCTCGACCATTCCCGGGGTGACTACCAGCTTCCTTCCTTTGTATCCCGCAAGCATGGTGAGGGCACGGGCCGCCCCAGCCGGGTTTGAGTTGAACGTGTCGTCAATGATCGTGAACCCGGCCGGCGATGAGAGGAGGCTTTGCCGATGCTCGGATGGCGGGATCGTCTCGAGACGCCTCGACTCCACGTCGACGCCCAAGGCCTGTGCGATGGCGACAGCGACGGCCAGGTTCGTGGGGAAGACGCCGTCGGGAACCGTCCCGATCGTCGTTCCGCCGACTACGACCGTCCCATTGTCCACGACAACATCGGCCGGCTTCCCGTCGACCGAGACCGTGGTTATCTCGAGGCTGGCGGCACGCCTCGTCACCAGGTCGGCGAGGAGCGGGTGATCAATGGCGATCACAGCGCGTTCCGCCCGATCAAGGATCTCGGATTTGGCTGCGACGATTCTCTCCTCCGTGCCGAAGCGCTCCAGGTGAACCGGCCCGATTGCGACCATGGCGGCGATGTCGGGCTTGATCCAGCGACACAGCTCCTCGATCTCGCCGGGCCCATATGTGCCCATTTCGGCAATGAACACTTCCGTCCCCGGGACGAGGTGCTCGTTCACTGCCCTGGCAAGACCCATTCGATTGTTGAAAGAGGCAGGTGAGGCGACCGAGCGGAGCGAATCGGAGATCAAGTGGTGAACGTATTGTTTGGTCGTCGTCTTGCCGTAAGAGCCGGTGATTGCAACGACCCGCGCTCCCGAAGACTCCAGCCTGCGGGCTGCTTTCTCAACCCATCGGTCCCCAAGTCGGCGTTCCAAGGGCGACAGGATGAGCAGCGACGCGTCAACGACAGCGGGTAACAAGAGAAGGGCAGCTGCGATCAGGCCCCCGGAGCCGAGAGCGGCACCGGCGGCAACAGCGGCGAGGAAGATGGTCCCGGACACCGCCGCAACACGACGCAGCCTCCCCGTCCAAGCCAGAGGGGAGGTTCGACCGCGCACGGAGAGGCCCAGCGGCCCGAGCTGGGCGAGCACGGTGAGAAGCCCGATCAGAGGCTCGAACCATGCTCCAACAGCCCCAACCACGGCGACCGCGGCGAGGGTGCGATTGGGTAGGCCGTGACCCCACCACCGAATCGAGAAGCGTGTGGCTGCCGGAAACAGGTAGTGCTCCCGCTGTGCCACTCGTAGCCAGCGGAGACCGGATGGAATCGCAGCGAGGATGGAGGCCGCTGCCAGCAGCCAGATCATTTGAGAAGGCTGTCCACCGCAGCGCGGAGCGTGTCTGGGTCCTGTATCGGGAAGTGGTGGCCAACGCCCTCCACTACCTGAAGTGTCGCCTCACCACCGGACTCATTGACCAAACGTTCCGCTTCCTGCGCCACGGCAACGGGGACCTCATCGTCGTCGGCACCCCACAGGAGATGAATCGGGGTCACGAGGCTCGCCAGCTCGTCCCGATACTCCTCGTTCACCACTTTCACCAGGATGTCCCGCATGACCCCGGTTGCGGCCCGATAATCGGCGGACCCTCTCCTCCGCTTCATCGACTCGATGACTGAATCCCCGAGGACTCCATGTCTGTTGAGCGAACGGGCAAAGCGGTACGCCAAAGGGGGGCGTCGCGGCGAGCCGAGCCTGAGAAGAGGAGCTCCCGTCACGAGGAGGCCTGCAACACGGTGGGGATACTCCGCAGCGAGGCACACGCCGACCCTGCCGCCAAACGAGTGCCCAACGACGAGAGGTGCATCGGAAAACTCATCGAGCACTGGCAACAAGAGCCGGGCGTACTCCCTGGCGCCGATCGGCTCCGCGGGAGGCGGGGTGGCGCCAAAACCTGGGAGATCCATGGCCAGAGCACCGATCGAGGCCAAACTGTGTGCAAAGTCGCTCCCGCGCCGCCCCCAACCATGGAGGGCAAGCACGCGCGGCTGCCCAACACCGATTGCTTCGGCGAACAAGGAGCCGTTCACGAGAGAACGCAAAGCCAAAACTCAAACCTCGATCTTCGACGGCAGGATGCCGAGAATACTGTTGAAACACTGAGAATCCGGACTCCATGACAGCACAACCCATCACCACGCACCGGGCCATGGCTTCGTTCCGGGGGTCGTTGCTTCGTCGCGCCTCGGCAGTGGGTTGGATTGTGATGATCATCCTGTCGGCCCAGGCGGTGCGCGTCCAGGTCTTCCAGCTGCCCGAGTTCTACGGTCCCGTAGCGGCGATCGGCCTGATCCTCGTCGCCTCGACCGCTGTGCGCTGGGAGCGTCTGATGGCAACCCGGGCCGCGCCCTGGATATCGCTCGTCTGGCTGCTCTCCTTCATCGGGGGGATCGCCGCCATAGCGCTCATCCCGGACATGAACCCCACAGCGGCCCCGATCCTCTTCGGTCTGGCCGCAGTCTCCGGGTTGCTCCTCACTTGGTGGGCACATGCGCTGGTCACTGCGGTCATCGCAGGCGTGATCACCTACATATCCATCGAGTTGAGCACAACAGGTGAAGATCTTCTCGGCCTTCTTCTGACCGTCGTGGCTGTGGGAGCGGCAACGGCGCTGGTCGGGCTGGAGTTCGAGCGGGAGAGCGTCAGGTCGGCGTCCCGTGAGTCGGAGATCGCCCAGCAACGCGCCGACTTCGAGCGTCTCTACGAGGTGAGCGCGACGCTCGCCCGGGCGGAATCCCTCGCCGAGATCGTTCCCCACCTGGTCGGTACCATCTGCAAGTACCTGGATGCCCAGGTCGGAGTGGTCCTTCTGTACAACCCCGATCAGCACCGTCTCGAAGTGATGAGCCCGATCTGGGTGAACGGATATCCGCTCGACACCGACATCATGGTCAGCGATGTCTCCGGCCCGGGCGTTGCGGCACAAGCTTTTCGAGCCGCCCGCCCAATCCTCGTTCGCCGGGTCGACAACGACTCGAGCAGCCACAGGCTTCTGCGCGAGCTCGGCGTACAGCAGGCGATGGTGGCTCCCCTCAAGGTGGAATCGATGCGTGTCGGGCTCGTGATCATCGGCGATCCCTACGACGCCGACTTCACCGAGGAGCAGCTCAACCAGCTTGGCTCGCTCGCCGCGCCGGCAGGCCTCGTGCTCTCTCAGATCGGCCGCTACGAGGCCCAAGCCGAGATGGCGCGTCGTCTCGAGGAGGTCGCCCAGATGAAGACCGACTTCGTGTCCACGGTCTCCCACGAGCTCCGCACACCCCTCACATCGATCATCGGATCACTCGACACGGTGAGCAGGCCCGAGCTGGCGCCGACACAGGTAACAGCACAGGAGCTCCTTGGCACGGCGCGACGGCAAGCGGGGAGATTGCAGAGACTCATCGACGACCTTCTCGTTGTCTCCAGGATCGACCGCGGCGCCATCCCGATACACCTCGAGTCGATACGACTGCTCGATCTGCTCACGGAGATCGGGAGGACCGTGTCGATCGAGCCGACTGTCGGGGTCGACCCGCCCGATCTGAGTGTCGAGGCCGACAAGGACCATCTCAGCCGGATAATGATCAACCTCGTGGAGAACGCAGCGAAATATGCGGCGGGGAGCCCCGTGGAGATCTACGGCTTCGAACGCGGCCACCAGGGTGTGATCGCAGTTGTCGATCACGGCCCGGGTATCCCCGAGCACGAGAAGGACCGTGTATTCGAGCGCTTCACCCAGATAGATCAGTCCGACACGCGCTCCAAGGGGGGAACCGGTCTGGGCCTGAGCATCGTGCGCTCGCTTGCCGAAGTCATGCACGGCTCGGTGCGGGTCGAGGACACCGAAGGTGGCGGCGCCACCTTCATCGTTCAGCTGCCGAAGGCGCTCGTCAACGTGGAATCGAGAACGGGCTAGCCCTCGTCCGGCGGAGTCCCGGCCGCAACCGCATGGAACCCACCGTCGACATGGACGATTTCGCCGCTCGTCATCGGAGCCCAATCGCTGAGGAGTACGCACACCATCCGAGCAACCGGCTCCGGATTCGAGGTGTCCCAAGGGAGAGGCGAGCGCTCGCCCCACACCTCGTCGAACCTGGAGAATCCGGGTATCGACTTTGCAGCCACCGTTCCCAGAGGGCCTGCCGAGACGGCGTTCACGCGAACGTTGTGTGGGCCGAGATCGCGGGCGAGGTAGCGCGTGACGGACTGGAGCGCTGACTTGGCCACTCCCATCCAGTCGTAGGCAGGCCAAGCCTGAGAGTTGTCGAAGTCGAGCGTGACCAGGCTGCCCCCTCCTGCCCTCTCGAGCAGGGGCAGAAGAGCAACGGCGAGGGTCTTGTATGAGAAGGCGGACGTGGTGAAGGCCGTCTGCGCAGACTCGGCGGGAGTGTTCAGGAAGTTCCCGCCCAATGCGTCTTCTGGCGCGAAGGCAATCGCATGGAGGGCGCCGTCGACTTTCCCCCAACGGGCTTCGAGGTCTTCGACCATCGCGTCGACGTGGCTCGTGTCGTTGATGTCGAGCTCTATCACGTCGCACTCGCTCGGCAAGCGCTGAACCGACCGCTCGGTCAGACGAAGACCCCTCCCGAACCCCGTCACGACGATCTCAGCGCCTTCCTCCTGGGCTATCCGGGCGACGTGCCATGCAATCGAATCATCGGTGAGGACCCCGGTCACCAAGATCTTCTTGTCCTGCAGCAGCATTCAGTCTCCCTGTCTGTTTGTTAGGGGCGCGTCACTAGAAGTTACCGCCAAAGGTCATGATCCCGCGGATTGCCAGACCCATGGAGAACAAGAGCACCAGCCCGTAGTAGAGGTTTGGCTTCCTGCGGAACTGGCTCCGGTAGATGTACACGAAGGAGAGGGTCACGGCGATGACGACCCCGTAGAACACGTGCTGGTTTCCCGGGTTGATGCCTCCCGAATACAGGATCACCCCAATCACGATCTGCAGGATCAGTGCCCCAAACGCGGCCCACACGGCCCACAGGAAGTACCGCGGTGCCCTTTCGCGCCTCGCCATGAAGACTCCCCACAGCCCCACGATGCCGCTCAAGGCGGCGGCGACGTATCCCCAGGTGACGTGGAAGGAGCTCAACGGGACCAGCTTAGGTTTGACCATTACTCCGTCGCGTCACCGACTACAATTGGGCCAAGGAGGTTGTGGTGTACGAGGCTGTGGAGTTCATCGAGCTCAAGGAGAAGCCGGAGCCGATCCAGAGCGTCCTGGGGGAATTCGATACCGAGACCGCCGCCGTCGAGCGGGCGCGTGCGGCAAGAACGGCTTTCCTCGAGGGTGGCTCGGACGACTACGCATGGTGGGTGGTGCGCAAGCAAGGGGCAACCCTTGCCGAGTTCATCGCCGACTCCAAGAGTGACAAAGAGTTCGTCCTCGATCTTCGCTCAGGCCAACTGGTAGAGCTGGTCTAGGGGCAATAGGTCGATCAACGTCTCCGTGCGGAGACGAGATTCCCGCTAGTCGGTCTTGATCATCCGTGCTCCGAGAAACACGATGGCGTATCCACCGTATGCGAGGAGCGCTCCGAGGATCTCACTGAAAGAGTCCAGAGCGGAACTGGCGAACCGAATGTCCTCGACTATTGCGAAGACACCGAGTATTGCGATCGTGTACCCCACTGCCTTCATCAAGACAGGGAGAGGGGCGATTTGTTCGACGAAACCCCGATCCACCCTGGGCAGGAGAAGTGCGAACACCGCAAACAGGAGCGCCATCCACCCGACCCAGTAGTCGTTGAGGATCAAGCCGAAGATCAGATACGAGGCAATCAGCAAGCCTGCTCCCAGTGCGACCATGCCCTCACTCGACGAGAACATCTGAGCGCCAACAGCAGGCTCTGTGCCCGCCGCCACGGGCTCCGATGTGGTCGAAGTGGGCTCGGTTGCGTCCGATGAGTCGGCTCCGGTGTTCTCTTCGGTCATGGCTGCTCCATCCTTCCCTAGGCACCTCGAGTAACCATCAGAGACCCTATCAGACCGGGTTTTCGCGAGGTCGGGGGATCAGGCCAACAGGTCGGCGTGCTCCTTGCGAAGCACCTTCTTGTCGAACTTGCCGGTTCCAGTCTTGGGCAGAGCGTCGATGAACTCGTAGCGGTCGGGGAGCCACCACTTCGCTACCCGATCCTCGAGGAAAGCAGCGAGATCGGCGTCGGTCACCGCTGACCCTGGAGCCCTGACGACAAAAGCAACTGGCCGCTCCTGCCACTTCGGGTGCGCCAAGCCGACGACCGCGGCCTCGGCGACTCCGGGATGGGCCATGATCTCGTTCTCCAAGTCGAGCGAGGAGATCCACTCTCCTCCTGACTTGATCACGTCCTTGGCCCGATCGGTGATTCGGATGTAGCCCTCCGGGGTGATCTTGCAGACATCTCCCGTGCGGAGCCATCCGTCTTCGAAGGACTTCGATGACCGCTCGTCGTTGTAGTACTCGGCGGCGATCCATGGCCCTCGAATGAGGAGCTCACCGAAGGCCTCGCCGTCGTGAGGCAATTCGTCGCCGAGCTCATCCACGATCTTGACCTGCAGGCCGGCCGTGTGGATCCCTGCGGTCTCGAGGAAGTCGAGCTGACGCTCGAGGTCCCAATCCTCCATCGCCGGCTTGAGAGTTGCGATCGAGGCGATCGGGTTGGTCTCGGTCATCCCCCAACCCTGCACGACCCGGAGGCCCATATTCGTGGCAAACCATTCGATGAGTGCCCGGGGCACGGCCGACCCGCCGCACAGGAACGCACGCATCGAAGAGAGGTCGGTCTCCGGATGATCGACGAGGTATTGCTTGATCCCGAGCCAAACTGTCGGCACTCCGGCCGAGAAGGTCACCTTCTCTTCTGCGAGCAACGGCACCAGGCCCTCAGGGCTCAGATCGGGCCCTGGATATGTCAGCTTCGCGCCCTGGGTGACGGCCATGAACGGATAACCCCAAGCTGCAGCATGGAACATGGGCACGACTGGGAGCACGTTGTCGGAGGCGTGCATCGGGAAGCTGGCCAAGTTCGAGATCGTGTGCAGATAGGTGGAGCGCTGGGTGTAGGCGACGCCCTTTGGATTGCCGGTCGTGCCTGACGTGTAACAGAACATCATCGGCGATCTCTCGTCGAGCAGGGGCCATGTCCCGTGCTCCCCCGCATCGGCGATGAGGTCCTCATAGGCGATCGAACCAGGAAGACGCTCGTCGTCCCGGTCTCCCATTATCACGAAGGTCTTCACCGTCTCGAGTTGGTCGGCAACGGGGGCGATCAGCGGGACGAGATCAGGGTCGACGAAAATCACCTTGTCGGCCGCGTGGTTGACGATGTATGCGATCTGCTCGGCGTGGAGCCTGATGTTGATGGTGTGACACACCCGACCGGTGTTGGCAGTCGCCCAATAAAGCTCATGGTGTCTCCGGTTGTTCCACGCAAAGGTGCCCACGGCACTGCCTCGCTCGATGCCAAGATCGTCGAAGGCTGTGGCGAGTTTGCGAATCCGGTGGTCGGTTTCGCCGTAGTTGGTGCGAACCCTGCTGCGATCGTGCTCGACCGAGACGATCTCACGATCGGGATACAGACGGACACTGCGGTCGTACAGTGTCGAGAGCAATAGGGGGAAGTCGTCCTGCATATGCGGCATCACGCACCTCCCAGCAACTTCTTCTTCTCCGATTCGAACTCTGCATCGGTCAGCTTGCCCAGGTCGTGGAGGCGGGCGAGGGTGTCGAGCTGACTGGCGGTGGTCGACGCCCCGACATCGGGGGAAGCCCGGTTCATGAAGTGCATGCGCTTCTCCCGCTCCGCGTAGATGATCGTCTGGACACCCTCCGGATTCGGGATGTCGCTGTAGCGGCTCTGCCCGTGTGTACCTGCGGACTCGATCAGCAGGTCACCCGTTCCGAAGATCCGCTCGACGACGCTTTGCCGGAACGAGACGTCGTTTATCACCTCGTGAGGGATCTCCTTGCCTACCTTGGAGATCAACCCTGCGCGATATATGACTCGCTCGTTCGTGATCACATGATTGGTGAAGAGCCACCTGATCAGACCTTCGGCCGCCAGGAGAATTGCCCCGATGATCAGGGCGACGCTTATCCACCATGGCCAGCCATTGAGCTGGATCAAGACAATCAAGACCAGAGCAAGGAAGATCAACAGGCCTTCTTTGAGGATGCCCGACCAGTGCGGTCGGAACTCGGTGACTATGACCTCGTCATCGCTGAGAAGCTTCTTCGGATATCCCATGGCCAGCAAGGGTACTTAGGATCACCCTCCGTTGACGACAGGGAAGTAGCCGCGCAATGCCCGAACTGGACTTGAGAGAATCTTCTCTCAGGCGTGACCGCATCACCCGCCAAAGACTCGACCGGGTGATTCCCGCCGTCATGGAAGAATCAGAAATCGAGTGCTGGATCCTCGTTTCGAGAGAGTACGCAGAGGATCCAGTGGCACAGACGATGCTCCCCGCCACCTGGCTCTCGTCGAGGAGGAGGACGATCCTCGTCTTTCTTCGGGAGGGAAGCGACGTGAGGCGGGCCGCAATCAGCCGTTATGAAGTAGATGGCCTGTTTCCCTCGGCATGGAACCGTTCCTCAGAGCCAGACCAGTGGCGGGCGTTGCGCTCGATTGTCGCCGACGGGAGCCCGGCCTCGATCGCGGTGAGCGGTTCGGAGTCATTTGCCCATGCCGATGGGCTGACCGCAACCGAGAAAGCCCAGTTGCTGGACGCCTTGGGATCTGAGCTCGCAGAGCGAGTAGTTCCGGGCGAGGAACTTGCGGTGAGGTGGCTGCAGACCCGCATCCCCGAAGAGCGTCCAATTCTCGAGGAGGCATGTTCTCATGCACACGACATCCTGCGCCGTGCGCTCTCGCGGGAGGCTGTCACACCGTCTGTGACTACCACCGAGGACCTCGAGTGGTGGCTCCGCGATCAGGTTCAACTGCTCGGCTGTCCCGTCTGGTTCCATCCCTCGGCGTCCGTCCAGCGCTCCGGGGCCGACCTTCGGGGCTCGTTCGCCAATGCCACCAAGGCAGTGACGATCGAGCCGGGAGACCTGGTCCACATCGATTTCGGCATCTTGTGGGACCACCTCTGCACCGATCAACAGCAACACGGGTACGTGCTCGAGCCAGGCCAGACATCAGTCCCCGAGGGCCTCCAGGCAGCCCTTTCCTCCGGCAACAGGCTTCAAGACATTCTGCTTGCCTCCTTCGAGGACGGCCGCACGGGAAACGACGTGCTCGCTACCGCTCTCGACGCTGGGAGACGTGCCGGGCTCGACCCGGTCATCTACACCCACCCGATCGGCTATCACGGGCACGGTGCCGGGCCGGTTATCGGTCTATGGGATCAGCAAGAAGGCGTCCCAGATGGTGGCGACGTGAGGATCTTTGGCCCTTCGGCTTGGTCCATCGAGCTGATGAATCGTTCGGAGGTACCGGAGTGGGGTGAGGAGAAGGTATCGATCATGCTCGAAGAGGAAGCCTGGTACGAGGATGGGTTGGCGGATTGGGTAGACGGTCGACAAACCGAGATCTGGGCCATCTGATCCAAGCCATCTGATCCAAGCCAACTGATCAAAGCCATCTGATCA
>ERZ869936.816-NODE-816-length-26176-cov-18.980743_pt1 | contig 26176 bp, 23 predicted proteins | sample MGYA00520876_ERZ869936 | MGnify/ENA primary metagenome ERZ869936 (study PRJEB32218, sample SAMN09650985) | biofilter metagenome | isolation source: enrty point of leading RO module | place: Saudi Arabia: Thuwal, RO plant located on Red Sea | collected 2016-02-17 ... | reverse complement strand
CAAATCCGCGAAAATCTGTGTCCTGTTCGAGAAGCCCCTGGGCCCGGTTCCGCGCGGCGGGCCCCAACCGGGTTGTGTGCAACGGACAGGTTCGGGCGTGCGTCCGACAGCATCGGCGCTGCATCGCGCGCGAACGTCCGGTTCGTGAACGGCGAGTGGTTGTTCAATCCTGAATTGACAGCTCGCGCGGTTGCGCGATGAACGATCGGCGTGTTCTGCGGCCGATCGAATCGTCTGCTCCACCCACCCGAGAACCCCCGGCTGCGCTCAACTCGTATCTCGTTGCAAGCGAGCGAGTTGCGGCGCATCACCTCAACTTGGCCGCGATTGGCACGCCCCGTGCCTGATGTCTCTCCCAGAGGGAGGCGAAACAATGAGACAGCGCAAATCCACATCGTTCGGTTTTCTGGTTGCTTCGGCCCTGCTTGTTGCCGCGGCGTTCGCAGCGACCTTCGCGGGGTGCAGCAACGAGAGGGAGGTGCTCGACGTCGAAGCGCCCGGCGTGGATCTGGAAGTCCACGAAAACACCGAAACCGGTGAACTGAATATCGATGGAGAACTGGGAGAGGAGTGAGGGCATCGCAATCGATGCAGCACGCCGCTCACGAAGGGATTCGCAAGGACACGCAACGCTCGGCGCAGACCGCACAGGCCTCGGCCCTGTCGCCCGGGTGTCTCGATCGCCGACCGGCGGCGAGGAAATCTCAAAACATTCAGGCCTCGAATCGAGGAGAAACACCATGTTACGTTGGGCACTCATCTTTCTGGTGATCGCAGCAATCTGCGCCATTCTGCCGGGTCTCGGCGTCATTTCCGGCGTCGCAGCACAGATCGCCTGGATCCTCTTCGTCGTCTTTCTCGTGTTGCTGGTCGTCTCGCTGGTCACGGGGCGACGGGCACGGCTGTAGGAACTGCATACGTACGTCAACCGTTCGGGATGCAGCCGACCCTCGAAGTCTGCCCGCCCTCGAGGATGTCGCGCATCCCGGACGCGTTGGCGTTTCGGGCCACACACGAACAACAAACAACCTGTGAGGTGACCTATGAAAGGGTTACTCGTCGCCGTGATTGTGGTGCTCCTGGCGGCCCTCTTCGGCTGGCTGAGTTTCAGCACGTCGCCCGACCGGGCGACCATGAATGTTGAACTCCAGGAGATCCAGGAAGACACGCAGGGACTCGTGCATGCAACGGAAGAGTTGGCCGAGCAGACAGCCGAAGGCGTGGAGAAGGTCGGCGAAGAGATCGATGAACACATCGACGTCGACATCCAGGACGACGCACCGGAGAGAGAAATCGAAATCGAATCCTCCCGTTGATGCGGCGTTCTGCATCTTCTTCCGCGAGTGCGTTTGGAAGCGATCGACCGTTCAAGTGAACGGTCGATCGCTTCTGCGTGCGCCGGCACGTCGATCGCAGGAGGCGGCACTGCTCCGCTCTGATTTCGATGTGTCGCGTTCCCGTTTGCCGCAGGTCTCTACAATGAGGCTGACTCTCCACACAATCAGCTTTCCCGGTGACAGAGCGAACCGTGTCATCCGCTTCTGAACGCTACAAATCGATTCTCGACGCGGCGCTGGACGCCGTCATCTGCGTCGATGAAGTCGGGCGAATCGTCGACTGGAATCTGCGCGCGGCATTGATGTTCGGCTGGCACCGGGAGGACGTCACGGGACAACAGGTGTCCGCCCGGTTGTTGGCCGGCGAGGATGGAAACCGACTGGCCATGACGATGGAGCGGTACCGAACCCGTTCCAGCGACTCGGCGATCGGTCGCCGAATGGCGATGCAGGGGCGGCATCAGGACGGCCGCGAGTTCCCCGTCGAACTGACTCTGAGCCCGATCGACGTCGCCGGGGCGCTCCATTTCGCGTTGTTTATCCGCGACCTGTCGTCGCGCGAGAGCGAGGTCAAGCGGCGGGAGCGCCAGACTCTCGAAGCTCAGTTGCTGCAGCACGCGACCTTGCTGGTGGCGCAGGCCGAGACCTTCGAGGACGCCATCCGGAATTCGTTGAAGGTGATGTGTGAAATGACCGGCTGGCAGGTCGGACACGCCTGGATTCCGGATCGCCGTCGCGCCCGGCTTTACACGAAAGGCATCTGGCACGGCATCGACGAGCAGCGCCACAAGCGGTTTCTTGCCGAGATGGAAGACCTTTCCTTTGCCCCGGGCGAAGGTCTGCCGGGAGAGATCTGGCAGCGGCGGGAAGCGATGTGGATTCGCGATATCACGCAGAGTCCCGATTTCCTGAGAAAGCAGTTGAGCCGGCAGTTCGGCGTCAAGGGAGTGTTCGGGTTCCCGGTGACGGCGCACGACGAAGTCGAAGCCATCATCGAGTTCTTTTCCGAAGAAGAACTCACCCCGGAACCCCAATTGCTGCTGTTCGTGGGCAGCATCAGCAACGAGTTGGGGCGCATCCTCGAACGGCGCCGCTGGGATGAAGAGCGTTCCCGGCTGGCGGCCATCGTCGACAGCTCATCCGACGCGATCATCAGCAAAGACTTCGACGGAACGATTATCAGTTGGAACGACGGCGCTGCGGCAATGTACGGTTACTCCGCGGACGAGGCGATTGGAAAAACGGCGGCCATCATTCTGCCGCCGGGGATGACGGAAGAGGAAGACGAGATCCGCGACGCGGTCCGCACCGGCCGCCCGCTGCTGCGGTTCGAGACCCGCCGGAGAAACAAGTCCGGCGAACAACTGGACGTCTCCCTGACCGTTTCTCCGATCTTCGATTCGCGCGGACGGATTGTGGGATCCGCAGCCATCGAACGCGACATCACGGAGAGGAAACGGCGAGAGACTGAGCTGGAACGGGCGCGAGAAGACGCGGTTTCGGCCCTCAAGGCCAAGAACGAGTTCCTCGCGAACATCAGCCACGAATTGCGCACACCGATGAACGCCATCATCGGGATGATCGATCTCGTCCTGGGAGAGGATCTCTCGCCGATGACGAGAGATTACCTCGACACGGCGAGGGATTCGTCGCGGGTGATGCTCTCGCTCGTCAACGATTTACTCGACTTCTCCCGGATCGAAGCCGGCAAGCTGGAATTGGACGTCGAGCCGTTCAGTCTGCGGCGGACGTTTGACGAGGCGATTCGCGCGCTCTCGTTGCGCGCCTACGAGCGCGGCCTGGAACTGGCGGGACAGGTGCATTCCAGTGTTCCTGATCGCCTTGAAGGGGACGGGCGACGGTTGAGACAGGTCATCATGAACCTGGCCGGAAACGCAATCAAGTTCACCGAGCAGGGAGAGGTCACCGTCAGCATCGCGGAGGACGAGCGCGTCAACGGCGACGTGGTCTTGAAGTTGACGGTTGAAGACACGGGCGTCGGAATCTCGGCTGAAGACCAGCAGAGGATTTTCGCACCCTTTACGCAGGCCGACGCGTCGTCGACGCGGAAGCACACCGGAACGGGCCTCGGGCTGACGATCTGTCGCGAACTGATCGAGCGGATGGGGGGACGGATCTCCGTGGAGAGCCAACTCGGTCAGGGCAGTCGGTTCACCTGCACGGCCCGATTTCGGGTGCTGGCGGACCGCAGCGCCGATCCCGCACCGCGCGTCCGCCAGTTGAAGGATCTGCGCGTCCTCGTGGTCGACGACAACGCAACCAACCGCCGCATACTGAGCGAGACATTGAAGGAATGGTCGCTGGAGCCGGCCGTCGCGACGAGTGCCTCGCAGGCGGTCGAACAAATCCGCGCCGCCTGCAATGCGAACAAGCCCTTCCAACTGCTGATTGTCGACGCCTTGATGCCGGAGATCGACGGATTTTCGCTGGTGGAGACGCTGGAACGTGAGGGCGCAGGCGACTCGGCCGTGATTCTGATGATGTCGTCCGCCGACCGCCAGACGTTCGAGGATCGTATTCGCGACCTGGACATCGACGCCTTCATCGAAAAGCCGGTTTCTGAATCAGTTCTGATGGATGCGATCATGACCACGCTCGGAGGACCGCAGACCGACACCAACGCCGTTCAGAAGATCGCAGCCGCCCCGCGTGCGCATCGGGTTCTCGTTGTGGAAGACACACCCGCCAATCAGAAAGTTGTCCGCGCCATCCTGACCAAGCGCGGGCACGACGTCACGGTCGCGCACAACGGCAGAGACGCGATCGAGCAGCATCTCAGGGACGACTTTGACGTGATTCTCATGGACGTTCAGATGCCCACCATGGACGGTTATCAGGCCAGCCGCGCCATTCGCGACCTGGATGACGAACGCAAGGCCGGCGTGCCGATCATCGCCATGACGGCGCATGCACTGCCGGGCGACCGCGTGCGGTGCCTGCAGGCCGGAATGGACGGCTATCTCTCGAAACCGGTCGACGCACACGAAATGGTGTTTCTCGTCGAACAGTTTGCCTCCCGCCGGGATTCCGCGCGTCCGGGCGCCGGGCCGCAAACCGCAGCGTCGGCCGGGAGTGCTGCGTCGCGCGCCGCTGGGACGAAGGATCGGAAGGTGATCAGTCTCGAAGGGGCTCGGAAGCGCCTGGGCGGTGATCCGGAACTGCTGCGCGACATGGCAGAGTTTCTGATCCAGGATGCGCCCCCCCTGCTGGAGACGGTGCGAGTTGCCGAGGAAGAACGCGATTGGGAGGGCGTGCGCCGCGCCGCTCACAGCTTGAAAGGGCTCGCCGCCAACTTCGACGCCGCGGCCGCCCGAGAACTGGCGCTTCGCGTCGAAGAAGCCGCCGTGAAGGAGAATCAAGACTCCGTCAGGAATCTCGCGCCGCAACTGGAGGCCGCATTCGCCGACGTCATGCAGGCCTTGCAGCAGCAGGCGCTGGCATAATCTCGCGCTTCACGCGATTACCGACAAGCGTCGGGGCGCTCCCTGGGGCGAAACAAAGAAAGCCGCTGAGCCATCAGTTTTGCAACTGACGACTCAGCGGCAGGAAAAATTGCCGACGAACGGGCGTGGTCGGGCGGGGGGCATGACCACCCTCCGTCGCCGGCAAAGTTGTTCGGTCGATCGTCACCTCGTCTCAATCAGTCGGTCGTCCACCCGGCGAGGAAGCCCTCGAACTGGGTGCGATGCTCCTCTTCGTCCGCGAGGAGTTGCGTCGCGAGATCCGCAGTCACGGCGTCGCTCATCTCTTCCGCCGCCTTGATGACATCGCGATAGTGCTCAATCGCGGAAGTCTCCGCGTCGACAACCCCGCGAACGACTGACAATACATCGGTCGAGTCTTTGGGAGGACGCATCGACTCCTGATCGAAATTGAGTTCGAGTGACCCGGGGATGCGGCCGCCCAGTTGTTTGATGCGATTGGCCAGACGCGTCGCGTGCCCCAGTTCCTCTTGCACGTCGCCCGCGAGCGAGCGTTTCACTTCCTCCGCCTCGACTCCGTCGAGGTGCACACTGTTCGCGAGATAATTCGTGACGGTCTCTAACTCCATGCGATACGCCGTCTGGAGCATCGACACGAGCGAGGTTTTCCTGGTTGTTTGTTGTTCAGACACGACTGCCTCCACATGTTCCGTTTCGCCGGGGCGACAATCCGTGTGAAGCGGCCCCGGCCGTTCCGCCTCTCGATCGTTTCAGGGCGGTTTCGCAAACCGGATGCCAATCTCGTAAGACGCATCGCTGGCCGCGCCGGAACTACCGTGGCCGTAGGAAGTTGCGTTGCGAGCGCTCTCGCGGCTGGCGAGAAAACACCGGCCGCAGCAGATGTCCGATCAGACACCGGCCTGGTTGGTCAGGAGTCGCCGCGATCCCACCAAACGGCCTCTCCGGTTTTCATCCCGCACGTGCAACGATGACTCTATCTGCCGTGATAGAAAGGAGATATGCCGAGCGAGAGGGCGGCGTTCAGCCGGTGGACCGCGGGCGAATTCGGTTCGGCACATAAGGTGCGAATCTCCGAAACAGACCACAGGCAGCCCCGAAGGCGCCAGCGTCCTCTGAACGACGACACGGGAGAAACACATGCAACAGTTGACCGGTGAGTGCTGCTGATGAGCGTCAATCGACCGGATCGCATTCGCGCCAACCGATTTCTGTGCCTGATCCTCGTGGCCGCCTGGGGGAGCGTTGGTGCAATCGCGCTCGCGCAGGAGCAACCCGGCGCTGGAGCCGATGTTTCGCAGCAGGAGACGGAACCGGCGACTGCAGAGGAACCCGGTGATCGCGGATCCCCGGCAGAGACTGCGGACGACCCGGAGGGTTCCGCTTCCGTGCCTGATGCCGTCAGCGTCCGATCCGTCTCCGACGACGAATCGATCGGCCGGCGCCTCACCGGCATCCTCGAGGCGACCGGTTGGTTTTCGGAACCAAATGTCTCAGTTCGCAACGGCGTCGTCTTCCTCTCGGGGACGACTACAGTCGACGAGCATCGCGAATGGGCGGCAGGTCTGGCGCGAAACACCGAAGACGTCGTCGCGGTCGTCAATCGCATCAACGTCGACCACGCCATCAACTATCGCCAGTCGACCAACATGGTCGCGGCCAGCCTGGAGGGAATGTGGGAGAGTTTTCTCCTGCGGATCCCGAACATCGTCGCAGGACTCCTGCTGCTGGTGGTCACCTGGATCGTCGCACGGATTGTCGTCTACGTGCTGAGCCGGGTCGCGAAACGGAGTCGCTTGCGAACCAGTCTGCAGGATCTGATTTCGCAGTTCGCGACCATCACCGTCTGGATCTGCGGCTTGCTGGCGGCGGCCGTCGTTGTCTTCCCCGGCATGACCCCCTCGAAGGTTCTCACCGTACTGGGGCTCGGGTCGGTCGCCGTCGGATTCGCCTTCAAGGACATCTTCGAGAACTTCTTCGCAGGTGTGCTGATTCTCTGGAAATTCCCGTTCGACCGGGGCGACTTCATCGAGTGCGAAGGCCTGCGGGGCAAGGTGGAGGAAATCACGATTCGCATGACCAACATCCGGCAGGTCGATGGACAGCTTGTCGTCGTGCCCAACGCAATGCTGTTCAAGAATCCGGTCGACGTCATGACAAGTCGCAAGGTGCGGCGCATCACGGTCATCTGCGGCGTGGCCTACTCGGAGGACGTCGATCAATCGCGCGACGTGATTCGACGTGCGGTGGAGCAATGCCGGACGGTCGATGGGCAACACAACGTTGAGATCTTCGCCCGCGAATTCGCCGATTCGAGCATCAACTTCGAGGTGACCTGGTGGTGCGGGTCGACCCCGCGGCAGGAACGCGAGTCGCGGGATGAAGTTGTCGCGGCCGTCAAACGCGCGCTCGACGACGCCGGAATCGAAATCCCGTTCCCGTACAGAACACTCACCTTCGCCGAGCCGCTGCAAACTGCAGGCGTGAAGGAACAAGAACCGAGCGCCGCCACGGACAACGGCCGGTGATCTCGCGCAGAAGTCTCATGCCGTCAATCGAACTCGCCACGTCTCCAGACCGAAATCCCCGCCGGGAGCGTGCTGTTCAGAGACTGGCGGCGCTGCTGATGATGATCGCATGCGCGTGCGTTCCGCCACGATCCGCCGGCGCACAGGAGGCCATTCCGGGAGTCGACGGCGAGGATCAGGAGTCGACCTCAGCGCCGTCCGAAGAAGTCAACGTCACTCCGCAAGCCGATGACGACGAGATCGCCGCCCGGCTTGAGCGAATCCTGCTGGCCACCGAATGGTTCGCAGATGCGCGAGTGACCGTCGACGAGGGCGTTGTGTTCCTGGAAGGATCGGCCGCTCGCGACGAGCACAAGGAATGGGCCGCCCGGCTGGCGCGCAACACCGAAGACGTTGTCGCGGTCGTCAACCGCATCGAAGTTCGCCCCGGATCGATCTGGGATCTCAGCCCGGCGTGGACCGAGATCCGACTGCTCGCCCGCGACCTCATTCAGGCGACTCCGCTGATTCTGGTCGCAATCCTGCTCCTCGGGCTGACCTGGCTGGCGGCGATTCTGGCAATGCAGCTGGCTTCGGTCCTGCTCAGACGCCGCATGCAGAGCGTCCTGCTGAGGCAGGTGGCCGCCCGCGCCGTCGCAGTGCCCGTCCTCATTCTCGGGATCTACTTCGTGCTCCGCGTCTCCGGATTGACGCAAATGGCCGCCACCGTCATCGGCGGAACCGGACTCCTGGGACTCGTGGTCGGCATCGCGTTCCGCGACATCGCGGAGAACTTTCTGGCCAGCATCCTGATCAGCACCCAGCGCCCCTTTCAGGCCGGCGATTTGATCGAAGTCGAAGGACACCAGGGATTCGTTCAGAGAGTGACCACGCGGGGAACCCTGCTGATGACGCTCCAGGGCAATCACGTGCAGATCCCCAACTCCACGATCTACAAGAGCACGATCACCAACTACACGGCCAATCCGAAGTTGCGTCTCGATTTCGCCGTCGGCATCGATTACGGCGACTCGGTCTCGGAGGCGCAGAACGTCGCCTTGGGCGTCGTTCGCGAACATCCCGCCGTATTGGACGATCCGGAACCGCTGGTCCTGGTTGAAGAACTCGGAGCGGCCACGGTGAACCTTCGAGTCCAGTTCTGGATCGACGGCCACAATTACAGTCCGTACAAGGTGCGATCGTCGCTGATCCGTTTGACCAAGCTGGCGATCGAGCAGGCCGGGCTGACGATGCCGGACGAATCGCGTGAGGTCATTTTCCCGAAGGGAGTTCCCGTGGAGTTGAGCAGAAGCGCGGAAGAGTCCTCCCGTCCTCCAGGAGTCGACGCTCCGCGCGGAAAGCCTTCACCTGAAGAGAGCGAGGCGTCGCTGCCGGCGGAGGGGGGGCTGCACAGCGAAAGGGAAGAAATCGCGGACCAGGCGCTCCACTCCCGTCCGCCGGGCGAAGCCATCGACCTGCTCGCTGAATCCGGAGAGTAACGCGCCCGCATTGTCCCACAGCGCGGTCGTCAGACCGGCGGCGGACGCACTCTACCCGATGAGCAGACTCCGCAGTTGCTCAATATCGATCGGCTTGCCCAAGTGACGGTCGAACCCTGCGGCCAGCGCCTTTCGTCCATGCTGCGGGCTTGTATCCCCCGACCAGGCGATAAACAGTGTCTCTTGAAGGCTCTCCAGTTCGCGTAATTCGCCAAGCAGCCGGTATCCGTCAATGTCCGGAAGGTTGATGTCCGAGATGACGACCTCGGGGCGAAACTCCCGAGCGAGTTCAAGCGCCGCCTCGCCGCTCGTCGCCACCCGGGATTCAAAGCCGTCGAATTCCAACAGTTGGGCCAACGCCTCGGCCGCATCGACGCCGTCGTCGACGATCAGCACCCGCTGGTAGGAGACGGACCGCTGCGATTGCCGGCTGCCTGAGCGGCGACGGCGGGAATGGACGTATTGCGCCACAACGTTCACCAACTCGCGCCCGTCGATTGGTTTGGCCAGGTAGTCGTCGCACCCCGCCTTGAGACACGCGTCGCGGTCCCCCTGCATGGCGCCGGCCGTCAGGGCGATAATCGGCCGGTCGAACCCCGACAGGCGGAGTTTCGCCGTGGCTTCGAATCCCGACATGACCGGCATCTGCATGTCCATCAGCACCAGGTCGAATGGTTGCTCTCTGCGATTCGCTTCTTCGATCAGCCGCACCGCCTGTTCCCCGTGTTCGGCCACCGTCACGCTCGCTCCGGCCTGTTCCAGAAAATGGCTGGCGACCCGCCAGATGTCACGCCGGTCGTCGGCGATCAGGATGCTGCACTCCAGTTGCGGCAGGCTTCGGTCGCCGCTCGGCTCCTGGTCTGACGACGGGGTGAACTCCCCTTCAGGCATCAGGTCCACGTCGTCCCGCCGTTCAATCGGGATGATCAGGCTGAAGGTGCTGCCCTCGCCGAGTTTGCTCTCGACTTCGATGCGTCCGCCGAGACGTTTCGCCAGCCGCTGCGAGATACTGAGCCCCAGCCCGGTCCCGCCGAACTGCTGGGTGATTTTCGCGTCGGCCTGAGTGAACGGTTCGAAGAGCCGCTGCTGCTGCTGTTCACTCATCCCGATCCCGGTGTCGGTCACGCTCCAACACAATTCGCCCGGATCCTCCGCGCCGCTCTGGACGCGCAGCCGGACCGATCCGGCATCGGTGAACTTGATGGCGTTTCCAATGAGATTCACGAGGATCTGTCGCAATCGAGTTCGATCCGAGCGGATGATCGACGGCACGCCGGGCCCGAACTCGACGTTCAGTGGGAGTTGCTTCTCCTGGGCGCGAATCGACATCAGTTTCACCACTTCCGAAACCAGCGCCTTTGTCTCGATCTCACTCGATTGAATCTCGATTCGTCCCGCCTCGATCTGCGAGAGATCCAGAATGTCGTTAATCAATTCGAGCAGATACGCGCCGTTCCGCTTGATTGTCGTCAGGCCGTCAATCAGTTCGTCGTCGTCGGTCCGCTGCAGCAGCAGTTCGGAGAAGCCGAGGATCGCCGTCATCGGCGTCCTGATCTCGTGGCTCATATTGGCCAGGAATTCGCTCTTGGCCTGATTCGCAGATTTCGCTTCGCTTTCCGCCGCCCGCAGCCGCTGTTCCATGACGATCCGCCGCGTGACGTCGTGCTGGACGCCCATGAAGTGCGTCACCTCGCCCGATTCGTCGCGCACCGGGGTCACCTGCAGTTCATTCCAGAACTTTTCTCCGTCCTTCCGGTAGTTCTGCAGCGTCACCCGGCAGGGCCTCTTCTGCCGGATCGCGGTCCGCAGTTTCTGCACCGTTGCCCGATCAGTGTCCGGTCCCTGCAGAAATCGACAGTTTCGCCCGGCGGCCTCCTCGGCGGAATAGCCGGTGATTTTCGTGAACCCCTCGTTGACGTAGATAATCGGCTGATTGGATTGCTGCGCATCGACAATGATGATTCCGTCGCGCGCCGCCGCGACGGCCCGGTCGCGCAAACGCAGCGCCTCTTCGCTGCGGATCCGCCATACGAATTGACCGATCTGGCGGCCCATCGCCGTGAGTGTATTGATCAGCGCTTCGTCGATCTTCTGTTGCCGCCCGGACAGCAGGACGACGACTCCCAGCACTTCGCCCATCGCCATCACCGGGAAACCGAACGCCGTTTTGAGGCCGGCTTCCTCGGCCTCCGATTGGCGGGAAACCCGGCCGCTGTTGCTCATGTCCGTCACCCAGTCGGCCGCGCCGTCCCGCCAGATCTTCCCCGGCAGTCCCTCCCCGCGTGCGAATTCGGTTTCGAGGGCCGATTCCCGCCACTCACGCAAACCGGCCTCGCCGCGGGCCGCAGATTGGGCCCGCATGACGAGGTGCGTCCGCGTTTCATTCGGACTCCAGTACTCGGCTTGGTCGACGTCCAGCGTGTGGACAAGACCGTTCAGAATCCGGGAAATCGCCGGATCGATGCTGCGTTCCTCCGCCAGCACTTCGGTGACGGCGTGTTCGGCCGCAACGCGGCGTTCGGTCTGCTTTCGCTGGCTGATGTTCCGCAACGTGGCGTACAACACCGGCGTGCCGTCGAATCGCATGCCGGTCAGGCTCACTTCCACCGGGACTTTGTGTCCGTCGCGGCTCTCGACGACCGATTCGAACAGCGGAATCTGGTCCTGCTGCGCCTGGTCGAAGAGATCCTCAAACCGTTCGTCCTGCAGTTCGAGACCGACGATCGAGATGTGCGCTGACAGCAACTCCGCTTCGTCGCGGCGCAGCGTCTTGCAGACGGCGTGGTTGACGTATTGGATCCGCCCGTCGGCGTTGACGATCAGCTTGAGGTCGCGACCGTGATCGGCGATGAATTTGAATCGCGCCAGGTCGCGCTCCGCCATCTTCAGGGACTCGATGTCGATCAGCGTCAGCACCGCCCCCTCGATTCCCTGGTTCGCGTGATAAGGGACGATCCGCAGCAGATACGCCGTTCCCTGCCGGTCCCCGACCTCCTTCTCGACCGTCTCGCCTTTCTCGACGACCCGCTCCACGTCGCGGACCAGGTCGTCGTATTCCAGTTTGTGGGCGAATGCGTCGATCCGCCGGCCGACATCCCGCTCCGCGAAATGAAAGACCTGCCGGATTTCCGGAGTCGCCCGGCGAATCCGCAACTCCCGGTCCAGAAAGATCACTCCCACCCGCGTCGTCGCGAGCAGGTTGTCCATGTCGGCATTGGCCTGTGTCAGTTCGTCGATCTTTTTCTGGTGCTCGGAATTGACCGTGTAGAGTTCTTCGTTGACCGAATGCAGCTCCTCGTTGGTGCTCTGCAACTCTTCATTGGAGGCCACCAGTTCTTCATTCGAGGCCTGCAGTTCCTCGTTGGTTGTTTCCAGTTCTTCGATTGTGGTCTGCAGATTCTGCCGTGTGTAATCAAGTTCGCTTTCGAGGCTTTCGAGCCGGTCTCGCGTCAGTTCGTCGACGTCGACTTCCACGGCTGCTTCATCGCGCGACTCGGGGGCTTCAACTTTTTCCAGTTTGACCAGCACACGGGATTCGTGCCCCCGGGGATGCGTCAGCGGCCTTGCGACGAGCCGCAGGTGCTCCGTCTGGTTGTCCGCCAGAACCGTTCTCACGCCGGAATAGCTGACGAGCCTGTTGTCCTTCAGGGCGTGACGGACCGCGCCGGCGATCGGCGTCTTCAAATCCTCCGCGACCAGGTCGAGCAGATTCGTCGACGTCCGCCCGCTGCGCACCTTCAGATACCGTTCCGCCCCGGAGAATGTGTGCAGCAACTGAAATTGTTCATCGATCAGAAAGCCCGGCGGCATATGCGCGTCGAGCAGTTGATCGTACATCCACAGCAGATGCTGACTCTGATTTCGCTCGACCGTCGGCGGCGGGCGGACTTCCGTCGAAAGGCTGGACCTGGTCCTCGGCAGCAGCGGCATCCGCAGCTCCGCCGGTAGCCGCACGTCCCGCCGCTTGCGATACAGTTTCCAGCGCTTGTTGATCTCCTGGAATTCGTCCGCAATCTCACCGGGAGTTTCGCTGGGTCCGAGAAACAGCGTGCCTCCCTGCTTGAGGCTGAAATGAAACAGCGACAGCGCCTTCTTCTGCGCAACCGGTTGCAGGTAGATCAGCAGGTTGCGGCACGTCACCAGATCCATCTGCGTGAAGGGAGCGTCGCTGATGACGTTGTGCGGCGCGAACACGTTCATCTTCCGAATTTCGCTGCGCACCTGATAGCCGTTTTCGACCCTCTCGAAATAGCGGTCCCGGTATTCGTCCGGCAGGTCGTCGACGGCGTCCTCGGAATAGAGCCCGGCGGCCGCGATTTCGAGGACCGCCCGGTGCACGTCGGTGGCGAACACCTTGCATCGGACCGGCCGCTGTGCGCGGCCGAATTCCGCGTGAAGCAGCATCGCCAGCGAGTACGCCTCTTCCCCCGTGCCACAACCGGCGCACCACACCCGCACCTCGTCTTCCGGGGGCACTCTCTCAAGGATGTCTGGAATGACGGACGACTTCAGTGCTTCAAACGCTTCTTCATCCCGAAAGAAGCGGGTCACCCCGATCAGCAGGTCCTTGTAGAGCGAGTGAAGTTCCTCGCGATTCTGCTGGAGATGCTCAATGTAGTCGTCGAGATTCTGATGAGAACTGAGCGTCAGCCGGCGTTCCACGCGGCGGCCGATCGTCGCCGCCTTATAGTAGTTGAAGTCAATTCCGTATTCAGACTGCAGCAACTCGAAGACCCGGTCGATCCCCTCCGTCGGGGAACTGGGAATCTGCTGCTCGGCCAGTCGTTCCGGGCTGAGCGACTCGACTGCGTACTTGCGCAGCGCCTCGTGCATCGCCTGGGGCGGCAACACGAGGTCGACCACGCCGGTCTGCTGCGCGTTGAGCGGCATGCCGTCGAACTTCGCCGTCTCTTCGCTCTGGCAGAGCACCAGGCCGCCCGCCTCGTGGATGTCCCGCACGCCGCGCGAGCCGTCGCTGCCCGTCCCAGAGAGAATGATGCCGATCGCGTTCCGCCCCGCGTCGCTCGCCAACGAACGGAAGAACTGGTCGATCGGATGCGTGAGAGTTCGCTCCCGGGACTGGTCGGTCAGCAGCAGCCGACCCTCCGAGATGATCATCTCCTTCCGCGCCGGGATCAGGTAGACGTTGTTCGGCTCCACCTCCATCCCGTTTTCGACCAGATGCACCGGGAGTTCCGTCTCGCGCGCGAGCAACTCCTGCATGTGGCTCTTGAAGTCCGGCGAGAGATGCTGGACGACGACGAACGCGATCCCGATGTCAACCGGCATCGCTCGAAACAGAGCCTGCAACGCCTCCAGGCCGCCGGCCGACGCGCCGACGCCGGCAAGCAGAAACTCACACGAATCGGAATCGGCCGGCCCCGGCTTCGCGTTCGTCTCCAGGCAATTTTCGGAGTCCATCCGTTGCGGGGTATCCATCTGTATCTCCCACGATGCGCAGACATTGCGCAACTCCGGACGATACAATTCCGCCGCCCCCGCGAGCGGAAAACAACTCCTCGGCCGAACAAGTACAAAACCGGCCGTCCGACCGGTCGCTCGTCAGCGCCGCCGCCGGGGCGATGTAACCGCCGTTCCGGGGACGATGCACGAGCCGGCCCTCAGACCCTCAAACCAAGGTCGATTGCAAAATCGTAGCCGCACGGCGGGAATCGTCAAGTCCGTTCACCCGCCCGGAAACGCCGGCCAGCCGGCGTTTCCGGGTCGATCACACAGGATTGCTGAGACGGCCCGCCGCTCTACAATTCTCCCGGCAACGATTTCGGGAGAATTACCGGGCCGCCGCGACTCGCCGGTTGAATGGCAGCGACTCACCCCCCGCCCGCGCTCTGAGACGTCAAAGCCACGTTGTCTGTCATGCAGGTGATGTGTGAAAAAGGTTCTCCTCGTTGTGATCGACGCACTGGCGACCCGCGTCGTCAAACCCGCGCTGGCCCGCGGCGACCTGCCGCGTCTGGCGGAAATCGTCAGCGCCGGCGGGATGAACGACGCCTGCCTTTCCAGTTTTCCCTCCATCACGCCGGCCGCGACGGCCTGCATCGCCACCGGCCGCTATCCGCATCAACACGGGATCGCCGGAGCGTTCTGGTACGACCGCGATCGGAAGAAGGTCGCCTACCACGGCGACGACTTCTGGGTCATCGTCAACCAGGGCCTCGCGAACTTCTTTCACGATTTTCTCATCGACCTCAACTACAAGCGGCTGCGGTCCGACACGATCTTTGAACTTGTCGAACGATCCGGCCTGCAGTCCTGCGTCATCAACTACATGTGGTTTCGCGGCGACGTCGAGCATCAGGTCAACGTCCCGCTGCTGCTGGAACTTCTGCCGGGCGTGAGGTTCGCTCCGCGGATCAAGGGGCCGGCCGTCTGCGACGTCGCCGACTTCATCCGGTCGCCGCACGCGCAAACGCTCAATGGCTGCGGGGGACTGTTGCGACGCTTCGGATTCCACGATGAAACGACTGGAGATTATCTGCTCCAACTGAGCGACGCCGGACCGCTGCCGGACTTCACACTGGCCTACTTCCCGAACAACGACTTTGAGAGCCACCGCGTCGGCGCCGTAAGCGCCCTGCCTGTCCTCCAGCGAGTCGATGAGCGCCTGGGCGAATTCATCGACAGCCGGGGCGGACTCCAACAACTGCTCGATGAAGCCGCCGTCATCATCACCGGCGACCATTCGCAAAGCGATCTGGAACCGGAACCGGCCGACCGAGAAATCGACCTGACGGAGATCCTCGACGGTTTTCGGCTCGTTGCCGGCGGGGCCGACTGGGGCGACGACGACGAAATCATGGCGTGTCCCAACATGCGCACGGCACAGATCTATTTCAGTCCCACACTCGAAACGAATCAGCGAGAAGAGGCCGCCGCCCGATTGCGGGAACACGCGCGGGTCGACCAAGTCATCCGGGCGGTTGAAGACCGGTCCGTTCCGGATCGTCTCCGGTTCCATGTCGTCGCTGGAGAACAGCGAGCGTTGACATTCCACCGTGCGGAGGATCCCGGCCCCGGACTGCTGCGCGACGTTCATGGAAACAACTGGCAGGTCGAAGGCGACTTGAGCGTCGTCGATGCGGAACACACCGGCGACGGCAGCATCGCATACGGAAAGTATCCGAATGCCTTCGAACGGATCGCGACTTCATTCACCCGAACGACCGGCGACTTGCTGGTCACGGCCAGGCTGGGTTCGGAGTTCCGAATCAGTGCGACCGAAACGCACCCGTGCGGTTCGCACGGCTCGTTGCATTTTCTGGATTCCACCGCCCCACTGATCACGGCAGGGGTGCCGGAAGATGTCGAGATTCCCGAATTCCCTCGAATCGTGGACGTCGTGCCGCTCAGTCTCGGAATCCTCGGGCTGCGGGACCGCGCGGAGACGCTCAAGCGGGAAGTGATGATTCGGCCGGACTGAACCGAACCGCGCAGGAGAGTCCGCTTTGTCAACCGGGCCTGTGCCGGTACGTTTTGAGAATACGAAGCCGCAAGCGGGCGAGTGGTTGTTCAACTCAGCGTGGATGAGGCATTACCGTCGCGCATTGGAGCAAACGATGACTCTGCTGGAATTCATTCTGCTGTTGGTAATCGCCGGCATCTGCGGTGGGATCGCCCAGGCGCTGGCGGGAAGTTCTCCAAGAGGCTGCCTCGTGTCGATCGTGCTGGGATTCATCGGAGCGTTGCTCGGAACCTGGCTGGCTCGCAAACTCGGACTCCCGGAAATCCTGACCATCACTCTCGCCGGCAAGACCTTTCCGATCATCTGGTCGATCATCGGCGCGTCTCTGTTCGCAGCTCTTCTGGGGCTGATCACCGGACGCGGCTCAAGCAGCCGGTGGAAGTGGCGACGCCGTCGCTTCTGGGAGTAAGCAGCGACCACGCCGTCGCTTCGCGTCGCGCAGTCATCCGCGTCTCTGCCGACGGGAATTCTCATTCCGCCGGCCGCGGTTCCTGAGACCCGGATTCGATCACCCGGACCACGCGGTCGTGATAGTCTTCAATCCGCGCCACGTCGTTTTGCTCGGGAAGATTCTTTCGGGCCGAACGCAGCACCATCTCGGCATGTTCCCGCACGCAGCCGGCGGCGTCGGGATTCTGCACTTCATTCGCGACAATCTCGAGTGACTGCAACAGGCGGGCGTGGACGATCGTGCTGTCCCGGCCGTACTCTCGAATCGGGACGAACGCCGACTCCATCGCGTCCGCAAAGGTGATCGGCGTTGCGACGACCCGTAATGCGCCGTCCGAGTCGTAACGCATCGGTTGCGGAGTGGAGCGGGTGGCAAGCCGCCGCAATGCCGCCCCGAGATAGTCGATGCACGCCACGGCTGTAAAAGGATCGTTGATTCCGGGCGACAGGGCCCGCACCGCAACTTCCACAAGTTCATCGATCGCGCATTCGACGTCCTGACGAGGCGTCCTGCGGATGCCGGTGATGAATGAAGAGCGGACCTTCTCCGCCAGTTCCTCGTCACAGTTCCCGACCGGCGCCACGTGCGCCAGCGGAGTCGAATGAACGACAAATTGCCCCGGCTGATACGCCAGCCGAAGCACGACGTCATGCGCGCGTGCAGCCTCCAGCAACGCGTCCCCGTCGATCGCCTGCAAGTACCCCTCCGCATGCGATTCAACGGCTATCGCATCCTCTGCGGTAAAATCGGGAAGATTCGCGGGCGCGTTGTGGTCCGGTTCCGGATGGTCGCCGATTCTCTCCGGAAAGACGACGTCGATGGCGTCGTTGAGATCGTCCGCCACCGCCCGTACCACCGATTGCGCCTGAATCGACGTGGCCACATGGTGCATGAAGTACACGAAGACCCCCATCGCCAGGACGGTGCTCGCCACCGCCAGCCCCACCGAAAAATGAGGGACGAACGTCTGATCCTCCTTGGTCGTAATCGATTGCAACACCAGCAGACAGTACGCGCTGGCGCCCAGAAAGACTCCCAGCGTCACCTGCGTCGCATTGCTGTCGAGAAACGTTCTCAACAAACGGGATCCGAACTGCGACGTGGTCAACGACAAGGTGACCATCGCGACCGAGAAGACGACGCTCGCCATCGTGATCAGAGCGCTTGAGATTGAGACCAGCGTTGAACGGGCGCTCTCCGCGCTCGTCTCGATCCAACTGAATCCACGGACATCCGCGACGGCGATCGTTTGATCAACGCGCGGCATCACGACGGCGGCCGTGACGGCAGCAATCAACGCAACGGTCGGCACGAACCAGATCCCGCTGCGGACCGAATCCCAGATCGCTATCACCCACGCAGGCATCTGTCAGCGCCTCTGTTCCTGTCAGGAGACCGCAAACGGCGGACGAACGGATGAGGATAGCAGCCCGGCGACTCGGATGCGCACTCAACGTGAGCCTTCAGAACAGTCTCCCGGTAAGCCTCAACCTCCGCGCACCGCCCCGCCGCTCGATCGCTCGCCCAAGCACCGGCGTGGTGGCTGAACATCCGCTCGATGCTGGCTGAACGGGCGCAGCAGCGGGTTGTATGAAACGCCCGCAACCCCAAGCAGTCGGAAAGCTTGCGGAAACAGGCCGCTCCGGCAATCCGGGCGCAGGGCATTGGCATACCTTTTGCCATACTGAACCCATGTTTCATTCGCCCGTGATTCAGGGAGGCTCGCCATGGATTCAGGATCGCACTATCACGATTTCGTTCACGCGCTGGCGTTGATCAATATCGCGATCGGCGCTCGCCATGTTGTCCTGCCCTTCGATCAGGCGATCGACGAGCAGAGCCGCACTTCGGATCCCCCCGAGTTCGGTGTCGCGATTTATGAAGAGAGCCCGGAAGATCCCGTCGACTACTTCACCATTCGCCTGCAGGACGGCCGCTTCGTGCTGACGCAGCACGGCGTGCCTCACGCGGCGCCCGATTGGGTCGTCTCTGCCGAGCATTTGCGGGAGATATTCCGGAATCCGCTCCGATTCGTCGACGATCCGTCCAGATTCGATCTCAGTTGGCTGCAATCGTGCAGCGCTACGGTCGTTGCGTAACTCTCCAGCATTCACCGAAATCGTACGCTTAAACGACCCGCGAACCCGGATGATTCATGAAGGATGTCACCACAGCGACACAGAGGATCCAGCGCGGGCGTCGCCCGCAACCCAACAACGTAGCGCACGCAGCCTTGCGTGCGTCCCGGTGATCGCAAAAACCGCTGACGCACGCTGGCAGCGTGCGCTACGGACAAACGCTACAATCTGCGCAGGACGACAGACTCTCGCCAGTGAGTAGTACGAAGAGTCCGTGCCTCCGTGGTGAATAATGCGGTTCAGGGGCCGACTCTTGACGACGGAGGACGTCGATGCCTGGAAAAATAGACTGTTTCGGTCTCACCGACATTGGATGCAAACGGGAGGAGAACCAGGATCAATTCCTGATCGCCGGGCTCAACAAGGCCATGCGCGTCCACCAGTCGAGCCTGAGCATCGATGACAACGAGATGCTGCTCAGCGAGTCGCAGGGCGTGCTGCTGCTCGTCGCGGACGGCATGGGAGGCCAGGCCGGCGGGGAGCGCGCCAGCCGCCTGGCGGTTGAAGGCCTCGCCACCTATCTGCTCGACACCATGCCGTGGTTCTTCAATCTCGACACCGAAGGAGATGAAGAAGCCCGGACCGCCTTGAACGAGGCCATCATCCGCTGCCAGGAGAAACTGAGCTTCGATGCCAAGGTCCATCCCGACGTCCACGGAATGGGCACGACGATTACGGCCGCGTACGTCCGCTGGCCGCGGGCCACGATCGTGCACGCCGGAGACAGTCGCTGCTATCTGCACCACCAGGGGTCATTGTCACAACTCACGACCGACCACACTCTGGCGGAACAGTTCTCATCCACGGGAGCGTTCCGCAAGGTAGACCTCGCCGAGACGCGGTGGGCCCACGTCCTCTGGAACGCCGTCGGCAGCGACATGCGGGAAGTCGAGCCCGAGGTCAATCAGTTCGAACTGCAAATGGGCGATACGTTGCTGCTCTGCACCGACGGCCTCATGCGGCACGTCGAAGACCCCGAACTGACGGACGCTCTCAATACCGACCATTCCTCTGAAAAGCTGTGTCATGAGCTTGTCGACCGCGCCAAGAGCCGCGGGGGGCGAGACAACATCACAGTCGTCGTCGCGCGCTTCGTCGACAATGACCAGGCCGAGGCGATGACGGAAACACAGGAACTGGATGTCGGTGGCGACGATTCACGGAAGGAATCGCCGCAGCACACCCCAGTCTCCGCCGCAGGATCGCCCGGCCCCACAGCGCGATTATCGAGCGATAAGGCCGCTGGCCCGCCGATTCTTGAGTTTCCCCCCGCGAATTCGTGATCGCACGGCGAGGGGAATAGCGCGCATCTCTTTACAAGGCTATAAAATACGGCGAATCTTGGCTGTGAATGGGTGACTGGCATGCACGTTGCACGAGAGTAAGGCATCGGACAAGTCAATCCGGGTCGGAAAAGCGATTCGGGTTTTCCGGACGGGAAGTTGCCACACTCAACCAGGAAGTGAAAGCCATGTTGAAGCGAACAATTGCACTGCTGATGATTCCGCTCTCTGCGGCCCTGATCGCCGGCTGCGACGTTGACGTCCAGGATGAGGGCGAACTGCCCTCCGTCGATGTCGAACCGGGTGAGATGCCCGAAGCGGACGTGCGCGGACCGGACGTGGATGTCGACATGGAGCCGGCAGAGGTCGAAGTTCCTGATGTCGATGTCGAAACCGAGACGGAAACCATCGAGGTGCCGGACGTTGACGTTGACATCCCCGAGGAGAATGAGGCTGAGGTCGACGCCTCGACCGAGCCGGAATAAAGGCCGGCCCATCGTCGCAAACCATCCATTCATTCCATACAGCCGAGCGAGTGAGGAAGCACCATGTCACGTGCAACAACAGGCGCCGAAAGGTCTGACATCCTGAAGATTCTGTTGGCGATTCTCCTGCCCCCGCTGGGGGTGGCATTGGAAGTCGGGTTGGGCCTGCATTTCTGGCTGAACATCGTGCTCACCCTGCTCGGCTACATCCCGGGGATTATCCACGCTCTCTACGTCATCCTGACGCGATAGCGGACAGAATCACCTTCGAGAACGGCGTTCGCAGCCCGAACGCCGTTCTCTCTTGCGCGAATCGGAAACCGCAATTCGCGCGGACGGTTACAGAGCAGGCTGGTGCCTCACTCTCCAGTCTCTCCCGCAAGCCGACGCCGGCTGCCCATCCGGGGCTCACAGCAAATACTGAAATAGCCAGCAATTACGCAAGTTCGCCAACGCGCCGGGAAATCCACTGGGATTGGCGTGCTGTTTGCATTCACTCGAATCGTGGTTGGCACAATCAATACTCAGGAGCGAGAACATGATTACTCGACAGGAACTTGAAGGGCAGTGGAACCAGGTTAAAGGCCGCATCCAGGAGCGCTGGGGAGAAGTCACCGAAGACGAACTCCAGCAGGCCCGTGGCGACACCAATCAACTCGTGGGTGTGCTGCAGCAGCGGACCGGCGAAACGCGCCGGGAAATCGAAGACTTCCTCGAAGAAGCGGTCGCGGAATCGGGCGGGACGATGGAACAGATGACCGAGTCGGCCCGTCATTACGCCGAGCAAGCCTCGGCTGCGATGCAGCAGCAGTACGACGCCATGGCCGCGAACGTCCGCGACGGGTACATGCAGGCGGAGAACGCCGTCCGCAAGAATCCGATCGAGTCGGTCGCCGTCGCCTTCGGCGCCGGCATCATCACCGGCGTTGTTGTCGGACTCGCCTTGAAGTCGCGCTAACCGCGAACTTCGGCGAGAGGACGTTTGATCCGGGAAGAAAGGAACGGGACATGTCTGTGAATTACGAGAGCCGCTTGCCTGCGGAATCCGCCGACGCACCGGAATCGCAGGACGACATCCTGGCGCGGGGTTGTGAATTCTCGCGTCAACTGATGGACGAGCATCCACTGGCGACCACCCTCGGCGTCTTCGGCATCGGCCTCGGCGTCGGCACCATCGTCGGCAGCCTGCTCGCCGATCAACGTTTCGGACGCAGCAGCCGCGCCGAGGCCCTGGGCGACCGCGTCCTGAGCGCGGTCAGAGATGCATTGCCCGATCAGATGCGGTCGTACTTGAGTTAGAGCAAATTGCTCTACCATGTGTCCGCGTCGAGCGGTGTTCGGACTGTCGAGGACGAGAATCCGCGAGACAGATCGCCAACACTGATTCGCAAGGCGCTGTAATCGCAGATGGAAAGGCGGAGGGGGTGAACTGTGAGCGACGCCGTGAAGGCAGAGGAGATCCGGCGGGAAATGATCGGAGTGCGTGAGCACCTCGCTCGAGACGTCGACGAAATCGTGGACGGCGCCGGCCGGCTGACCGACTGGCGCAATTACGTCGCCTCGTTTCCGTGGGGTTCTCTGGGTGCGGCGGTCGCACTCGGTTTCATGGTCGTTCCAAGGAAGCTTGAGATCGTCAGTCCCGACGCGGACACGCTCGAGAAACTGGCGAAATCAAACCGCCTTGTCGTGGAGCATAAGCCCCGCTCCGAACGGAAGCCCGGGTTTATCGAAACGGCGTTTACCCTCACAGCCAATACCCTCCTGCGAGCCGGGATCGCCTACGCGGGCCGGCAAATCGGGAAACATGTCGGGCAACAGGCGGCGGAAGAGTCCGCCAAAGGAGCGTCACAATCATGAATGCTGCATCACAGGCGGAACTCGAATACTTACGTGAGCGTTTCAACGGCGTGAAGCGACTGGAATCACCCGATGTCGTCGAGCAGCGGGCGCGCGACGCCGCGGGTTGGCAGGAATCAGTGGAACATTGGATCGGCGCGCACCCCCACATCTGTGTGGCGGCCGCGCTCGCAGTGGGAGTGGGAATCGGATGGTTGGTCAAGCGTCGATAAACGGCAAACGAACCGGCGCCCGCCAGGTCTCGAGGAACTTGTCCGGCCTGGCGCACGACGTCATCACGCTCGCAGAACTCCAGGCGCAACTCGTCGCCTGTGACCTGCGGGAAGGGAAAGCCCAGGCGATCGGTCCGATCGTCGTGATCGTCGCCGGTTTACTGCTCGCGTTGGGAACGATGCCGGTGCTGCTCCTCGGACTGGGCTGGCTGCTGGTCAACCACGCCGGATGGACGGAGAGCGCCGCATTCCTCACTGCGGGAGGAGCCGGTCTCGCCGTGGCGGGACTGCTGGCCTGGTTTGGTTGGAAGAAACTGAAAGCCGCGCTCTCCACGTTCACCCGATCGCAGCAGGAGTTCGCACGAAACGTCGATTGGGTCAAGAGCGCTCTCAAATGGGGCGCTCGCCGATAGAGAATTCGTGATTGCTTCACAGCAGGCTCGAGGCCTGCTTGAACTGTGTCTCTGACTTCACGTCAACGATAAAAAGGATTAACAATGTCCCAGCAGACTTCAGCCAAGAATCAGAAAACTCCCCAGAAGTCGAACAATCGCAGCTCAAATGAGTTGCAGCCGTCGGAAGATATCGTGGCATACCTGAAAGCGTACGCCCGAGCGAAGCCCGACGTCGCCGCGCTCTGGTGCTTCGGAATCGGCTTCGTGGTCGGTTGGAAACTGAAGCCCTGGTAAGGGTCCAATCGGCCCGCGTTCCCATTTGAGGCGCCAAGATGCCCAGCACGCAGACTGTCTCCGATTCCCCCTCTGCGGCAACCGGTCGTCAGCCCGACCAATCAGGCCACGATGCCGCAGCAGAGGGAGAGGAGCAGTCGCGTCCCGGCAGGGCGGTCAACCCGGAAAACTCACCGCCTGACACCGGGGATCGGCCGGACGATCATCAAGAGATTACCGAGGGAGAACACCGCGCCCCTGACGACCCATCGCAATCCTCCGAAGTCCAGCGGCGACGCGTCAGAACGCGGCTCTCCGTCGCCGGTTCGGTTCTCGCGTTCATCGCCGCCGCCTTCGCCCTGTACTTCGGTCGGGCGATCCTGCTCCCGATCGTCTTTGCACTGCTGATGACGGTCACGCTCCGCCCGGTCGTACGCTACGCCTCACGGCGGCGGATTCCCGAAGGCCTCACCGCCAGCTTGCTGATCGCGGGATTGGTCTTCGTCGGCGCCTATCTGCTGATCCTCCTCGCTACTCCCGCCCAGGAGTGGACTTCCGACTTTCCCGCCCGCATGGACGAAGTCGGTCACAAGCTCGACGGTTTTCGTGAGCGGTTTCGTCACGTCACCGAGGTCTCCGAGCAACTCGAGGACATCACCAAGGGCAAGTCCGACGAGCAGCCGGCGGCGGGCGAGGAAGGGACCAACGATCCAGTGTCAACCGGTCGTGCCGCGCCAGAGCAACCGGAAGATGACGATGCGGAAGTCGAGGAACCCGTCCCGGTGGAGGTTCAGCCCTCCAGGCTCTCGACCGGCCTCACGGCGATCAGTTCCGTGGGAGGCTTCACCGCCTCGCTCGTCATCGCGTTGGCGTTGGCTTTTTTCCTTCTCTCGCAGGGAGACGTTCTGCTCAATAACTTCCTGCACACGCTCCCTACGATGCGCGAGAAGCGGAACATTGTCGAACTCATCTACGAGGTGGAGCGCGGCATCAGCAAATACCTCCTCACGGTGACGGTGATCAACTGCGGCCTCGGCGTCGCAATTGGCACGGCGATGTGGTTGCTGGGCATGCCGAACCCCGTCCTATGGGGCGCCATGGCGACTCTGTTTAATTTCGTCCCCTATCTCGGCGCACTCGCAGGAGTCGTGGTCGTCTTCGTCGTCGCGATTCTCTCCTTCGATACGCTGCTGTATGCGTCGCTCGTCCCGCTGGTCTATTTCTCCCTGACCGCGATCGAGGGAAATCTGGTCACGCCCTCCATCCTCGGACGTACCATGCAACTGAGCCCCATCATGGTCCTCGTCTCCCTGGTGTTCTGGGGGTGGATGTGGGGCGTCGGCGGCGCGCTGTTGGCCGTGCCCATTCTGGCCGTGATGAAGATCGGTTTCGACCGCTTCGAGAGAACACGCGCCGTGGGCACGCTGCTCGGTGGAGAATCCGGCATCACGAGATGATCGATTGGGCGAAACGACAACTTCTGGACCTGCGCGGGGCGGTCGCCCGCTGGCTGGAGGACGACGGACCGCTCATGGGGGCCGCCGTCGCCTACTATCTCGGTCTCTCGTTTTTTCCGCTCTCACTCATTCTCATCGCAGGCGTCGGACTCTTCCTCCAGTACACGCAGGCCGGCCAGAATGCGGAAGACTATGTTCTCCGCGCCATCGGAGAGCAGCTCTCCCCCTCGCTCCAGGAGCAGGCCGCCGCCGCGCTCGATCAGGTCCAGGACAAGTCGTCGGTCGGTGGATCGCTCGGAATTCTCGGCGTTCTCATCGCGGCGTTGGCCGGCTTCGTACAGTTCGAGCGGGCCTTCAACCACATCTGGAAGGTTCCCCAGCCTGAGAAGACCGGCATGTGGCGAGCCGTCAAGCGCTTCCTGCTGCAGCGGGGCGTCGCCTTCCTCCTCATGCTGGGCTGCGGCGTGTTGATCGCCGCCGTCTCCATCGCCGGCGTGGCGCTCTCCGGAGTCCGCAAGTACACCGAAACGGTGCTCCCCATGCCCGACGCGGTCTGGATGCTGATCAGCACCGCGGTCTCCCTGGCGCTCAATGTCTGCGTGTTCGCGGTCATCTATCGATTCCTCCCGCGCGCCAAGGTGCAATGGAGCGACGCCTTCCGCGGCGCCGTCCTCGCCGCCGGATTGTGGGAAATCGGCCGCCAGATACTGGCCTCCTTCCTGATCGGCTCCCGGTACACCAGCGCCTACGGGGTCGCCGGATCGCTGCTCGCCATCCTGCTCTGGTGCTTCTACGCGGTCACGATTCTCTTCCTCGGCGCGGAATACATCCAGGAGTTCCTCGCACGCGTCCGCGACGATGAACCCGCACGAAAAATCGTCGCCGAGGCGCCCCGTTGAACAAGGTGCTGCCGCCATGAGCCTGTTGAGCGACTTTGGAAAATGCCCGTTCTGCCGCACGACGATTCCTTACGCCGCATCCCGTTGCCCGAATTGCACCTCCGAACTCCCGGTGACCGAGCGCGCATCGGCTCAATAGCCGGGGCCTGTGGTGTTGGCGAGGAGTTTCAGGAATTCATCAACCGTTATGTCAAGAACAACGACCAGGTTCTCGCCCAGGCCCACGCCCGGTCCGACGAAGACACCGGCGTGATGAAAGGCAATGCGGAAGAAACGATTCTCAAGAGCGTGAACCGCAACGTCTTCCGCAACGACGTCGTGCGGCACGCCAAGACCGCGTCAAACAGGACCACGCCCTGTTCAAGAAAGATCAGGCCCTCGGAGTCTTCGAGGCCTTGCAGGGCGGCTGACGCGGAAAGCAACGTGACCTCAGCTTCCA
>ERZ869936.815-NODE-815-length-26186-cov-5.290842_pt1 | contig 26186 bp, 27 predicted proteins | sample MGYA00520876_ERZ869936 | MGnify/ENA primary metagenome ERZ869936 (study PRJEB32218, sample SAMN09650985) | biofilter metagenome | isolation source: enrty point of leading RO module | place: Saudi Arabia: Thuwal, RO plant located on Red Sea | collected 2016-02-17 ... | reverse complement strand
GGCGTCGGCATCGGCGGCGTGCTGGAGCCGATGCAGGCCGGGCCGACGATCATCGAGGACAACTGCTTCATCGGGGCGCGGTCCGAGGTGGTCGAGGGTTGCATCGTGCGCGAGGGCTCGGTTTTGGGCATGGGGGTCTTCATCGGCAAGTCCACCAAGATCGTCGACCGCGAAACCGGTAACGTGACCTATGGCGAGGTTCCGCCCTATTCGGTCGTCGTCGCCGGGTCGATGCCGTCGAAGAACGGAATCAACCTGTACTGCGCGGTGATCGTGAAGCGCGTGGACGAGAAGACCCGATCCAAGACGGCGATCAACGAGCTTCTGCGCGACTGACGCAACACACGTTTCACGTGTGCGAGATTTGTTGCCCGGGCGGCGACAATCACAGGAACTGACGCCGTCATTTCGCCACTCCGCTCCGGTAGATTCGACGGATGTTTACCAGTGCCGCGGATGTTTTCCGCACCCGTCAGGTCATGTCGGACCTGACGGCCTCTATCGCTCAATGCGGGCGCCGTGCGTTTTGCCTCATCACCACCCGGAAAAGCAGGCTGGAACGCCTGTTCATCGCCAATGGCGATGACGGCGGGCGTTTCGAGTTTCCCCGTGATCTGGACGTCTATGGCGAGGTGCTGCTGGCGGCCGCGCTTCCCGACGACGATTTCCCGGCCTTCACGGCGGCGACCGTTCTGCTGTTGCTGGACCGGCTGAGAGATGGCGTGGCCGAGGACGATCTCTACTGGAACTGGGATGCGTTCTCGGATCACTACCGGATGGCCGATCCGCCGGTTCGGGCCGTCATCATGAACGGCTTTCGGGCGGCTGCGGCGGCGGGTCGGGTCTCGCTTTCGCCGCCGCCCGAGGCCGGGGATTGCCTGACCCGCAGCCAGGCGGAGGTTCTTGTCGGTCTGAGGCGCATCGGCGATGGCGGCCTTGCCCGGGCGATCGAGGCGAACGTCTCGCCCCGAGAGGCGGCGGTGTTGTGGCAGCGCGCCTCGGGCGAGGCGCTGGCGCCCGAGCGTCTGGCGGGCTTTCGCTATCTCTACGAGCGCCCCGACTGCCTGGCGCCCCTCGACCCCGGCACAGCGGCGCTGATCCCCTGGACGATATAGACATCGCCCGCATCCGGGCCTAAGGCATCGGGCATGGTCAAGGACAAGAAGAAGGCGACGCCACCGCAGGTCTTCACGCTTCTGGTGCAGGTGGGGCGCAAGGCCGGAGACGGTCTGCCCGACGGCTCCAGCGGCGCGGGGTTGCTGTGCTATTCCAGCGGTGTGGACGAGGCCGAAGCGCTGCGCGAGACGATCAGGATCCTGAAGGAGGCCGGTCTGGCGCCGCTGGACGCCACGGGCTACGGCACGCTGGCCGACCGCGAGGCGATGGGCCACGAGATCGGGGACGAGGAGCGCGCGCTGATGGCGCGCGCCCTGGCCGAGAACGCGGTGATCGTCGCCGAGATGACGCCACTGACCGAGAAGGACGGCACGTGACCGCGTTATTCCTGGACCTGGACGGCACGCTGGTCGATTCGCGCCCCGGCATCCTGTCGTCGCTGATCCATGCCTTCACCAGCATCGGTCGCGCGGACCTGGCCGTGGGCGATCTGACCTGGATGATCGGGCCGCCCTTCGTCGAGTCCTTCGCCAAGCTGGGCATGACCGACCCCGAGCCCGCGATCCTGGCCTATCGCGCGCATTACCGCGCGACGGGCATGTTCGACGCGATGGTCTATGACGGCGTTCACGAGATGCTGGCGACGCTTCAGGACGGTGGGTTCCGTCTGTACCTGGCGACGGCCAAGCCCCATGCCTACGCGCGCGACATCACCGCGCATTTTGGCATCGCGCCGCGGATGACCGCCGAATTCGGTCCGGAACTGGACGGGACGCGGAACTGGAAGGGCGATCTGTTGCGCCATGCGCTGGAGGTGACCGGTGAGAGCGCCGGGGCCTCGATCATGGTGGGCGACCGGCATCACGACATCGCCGCCGCCGCCGAGGTCGGTATGGCCTCGGTCGCGGTGCGCTGGGGGTACGGTCAGCCCGAGGAATGGGCCGGCGCGGCCCGGGTGATCGACGCGCCCGCCGCGCTTCCCGGCGTCGTGGCCGAGCTGGCACGGTGATCGTTCGGATTGCGCGGGCCGGTCCGGCGCGGTAGCAGAAGCCATGACCATCGACCCCGAAGACCTGACCGCGCGGCTTGTGCGCTGTGCCTCGGTGACGCCCGACGACGGCGGCGCCATCACGCTGCTGCAAGAGACGTTGAGCGGGGCGGGCTTCTCCTGCTTTCGCGCTGACCGGGGCGGCATCGCCAATCTGGTGGCCCGCTGGGGCGACAAGGGGCATCCGCGCACGTTCGGCTTCAACGGGCATACCGACGTGGTGCCGGTGGGCGATCCCGCCGACTGGAGCGCCGATCCCTTCGGCGCCGAGGAGCGGGACGGCTGGATATACGGGCGCGGCACGACCGACATGAAGTCGGGCGTGGCGGCCTTCGTCGCCGCCGCCATCGACCTCGTGCGGGAGGCGCCGCCCGACGGCGCGATCCTGATCACGGTCACCGGTGACGAGGAGGGCGACGCGACCGACGGCACCACCGCGATCCTGGACTGGATGGCGGCCGAGGGCGAGGCGATGGCCGCCTGCCTGGTGGGCGAGCCGACCTGTCCCGAGGTTCTGGGCGACACGATCAAGATCGGGCGGCGCGGCTCGATGACGGCGTTCTTCACCGCGACGGGGGTTCAGGGGCATTCGGCCTATCCGCATCGCGCGAAGAACCCGGTGCCGGTGCTGGCGCGGCTGGTGGACCGGCTGGCCTCGGCCACGCTGGACGAGGGCACCGAACATTTCGACGCCTCGACGCTGGCGGTGACGACCTTCGACACGGGCAACCCCGCGACCAACGTCATTCCGGCGGCCTGCCGCGCGACGGTCAACATCCGGTTCAACGACGCGCATACCTCGGACGCCCTGACCGAGTGGATGCGGGGCCAGGCGAAGCGGTTGTCGGACGAGACGGGGGTCGCGATCGAGATGACGACCAAGGTCTCGGGCGAAAGTTTCCTGACCCCGCCGGGACCGCTGTCGGACCTGGTCGCGGGCGCGGTCCGGGCCGAGACGGGCGTGACGCCGGAGTTGTCGACCTCTGGCGGCACCTCGGACGCGCGGTTCATCCGGGCGCATTGCCCTGTGGTCGAGTTCGGGCTGGTCGGCAAGACGATGCACGAGGTGGACGAGCGGGTGGAGATCACGCAGATCCACGCGCTGAAGGCCGTCTATGGCCGCATCCTGCGAGACTGGTTCGCCCGGTGAGCATTCACGTGACCGACGACATCGACGCGGCGCTGGCGATCCGGCGCCAGGTCTTCATCGAGGAACAGGGGGTCGCTTTCGAGGACGATGTGGACGGCAAGGACGCCGATGCCATCCACCTTCTGGCGGTCGAGGACGGCAGGGCCGTCGGGACCGCGCGTCTTCTGATCGCGGGCGAGGTGGGCAAGATCGGGCGCGTCGCGGTTCTGTCCGACATGCGGGGGTGCGGACTCGGCAAGGCGCTGGTCCTGTTCGCGGTGGACGAATTGCGCCGCCGGGGCGCGTCGCGGGCGATGCTGGGCGCGCAGACCCATGCGCTGGGCTTCTACGAGGCGCTGGGCTTCGCGGCCTTCGGGCCGGAATTCATGGACGCAGGCATTCCCCATCGCGAGATGGTGCGCGAGTTGTGAGGCGGCCGACGCTGATCGTCATGGTCAAGGTGCCGGTGGCGGGCCGGGTCAAGACACGGCTGGGGTGCGAGATCGGCATGACCGACGCGGCCTGGTGGTTCCGGCACCAGACGCGCTCGCTGATCCGGCGGCTGAGGGACCCGCGCTGGCGGATCGTCCTGTCGGTCGCGCCCGACGTGGCGGGGTTGGAAAGCCGGTTCTGGCCCCGCGATCTGCCGCGGATGCCCCAAGAGCGGGGCGACATCGGGGTGCGGATGGCGCGCGCGCTGTCGGGCGTGCCGGGGCCTGCGGTTCTGATCGGCGCGGACCTGCCGGAGGTCACGCGGGATCACATCTGGGCGGCGTTTCGGGCGCTGGGCGAGGCGCCCTCGGTCGTCGGTCCGGCGGCGGACGGGGGGTTCTGGCTGATCGGGCTCAGGCACACGCGACCGGTCCCGCGCCTGTTCGCGGGCGTCCGGTGGTCGCATCCCGAGACGCTGGCCGATGCCCTGCCGACGCTGCCGCAGCCGGTGGCGTTTGTGGAGACGCTGTGCGACGTGGATACCGCCGCCGATCTGCGGGCCGTGACGCGCCCTGGCTGACCCCACACTCCGCGAACCCCCCGTGACGCCACCCCGCTGTCGTGATAGCGCCGGGGCATGGCTCGTGTACCCTCGAAAGACGAGATCCTGGCCTGGATCTCCGACAATCCCGCGCTGACGTCGAAACGCGACATCGCGAAGGCGTTCGGCATCAAGGGCGCGGACCGGATCGAGCTGAAGCGCGTTCTGCGCGAGCTGGAAGCGGACGGGCATCTGGAGAAACGGCGCAAGACCTATCGCGATCCCGACCGGCTGCCGCCGGTGTCGGTGCTGATGGTCACCGGACCGTCCTCGGACGGTGACCTGTTCGCGCGACCCCTGGAATGGCAGGGCGAGGGGGCCCAACCGGTGGTTCTGGTCATTCCGCGCGAGGCCGATCCCGCGCTGGGCGAGGGCGACCGGATTCTGGCGCGGCTGACCCTGGTCGAGGCCGAAGACCATGCCTACGAGGCGCGGCTGATCCGGCGGATAGGAACCAATCCGAGAAAGGTTCTGGGTGTCTTCCGCAAGTCCGCCGAGGGCGGGCGCATCCTGCCCATCGACAAGGGTGCGGATCGCGAGTGGCGGGTCGGCGCGGACGCGACCGGGGGCGCGAAGGACGGCGAGTTGGTCGAGGCCGAGCAGGCCGGGCCGAAGGACCGCATGGGCCTGCCCCGCGCGCGCATCGTCACCCGTCTGGGCGATCCGTCGCAGCCCAAGGCGGTCAGCCTGATCGCCATCCACCAGCACGGCATTCCCGACGATTTTCCCGATGCGGCGGTGGAGGAGGCCGATGCGATGTCGCCCGCCGGTCTGGTCGGGCGCGAAGACCTGCGCGACATGCCGCTGATCACAATAGACCCGTCGGACGCCCGCGACCACGACGACGCCTGTTTCGCGCATCCCGACGACGACCCGAAGAACGCGGGCGGTCACGTGATCTGGGTCGCCATAGCGGACGTGGCGCATTACGTGACGCCGGGCAGCGCACTGGACCGTGCGGCATGGGAGCGGGGCAACTCGACCTATTTCCCCGACCGCGTCGTGCCGATGCTGCCCGACCGGCTGTCGGGCGATCTGTGTTCGCTGCACGAGGGCGTCGAGCGGGCCTGCATCGCGGTCCGGATGACGGTCGACGCCTCGGGCAACAAGATCCGGCATTCCTTTGTCCGGGGGCTGATGCGGTCGGTCGCCTCCTTGCATTACGAAGAGGTGCAAGCCGCCATCGACGGTGCGCCGAACGACCGGACCGGGCCGCTTCTGGATGATGTGCTGAAGCCGCTTTACGCGGCCTACGAGGCGCTGAAGAAGGCGCGGGCGGCGCGTCAGCCGCTGGATCTCGACCTGCCCGAGCGGCGGATCGTTCTGGACGACGAGGGCAACGTTCTGTCGGTGGCGTTCAAGGACCGGCTGGAGGCGCACAAGCTGATCGAGGAATTCATGATCCTCGCCAATGTCGCCGCCGCCGAGACGCTGATCGCCAAGCGCCAGCCGCTGTTGTTCCGCGTCCACGAGGAACCGGCGCCCGAGAAGATGGAGGCGCTGCGCGAGACGGCGCAATCCTGCGGGCTGACGCTGGCCAAGGGACAGGTTCTGAAGACCGGGCATCTGAACCGTCTGCTGGCGCAGGCCGAGGGCACGGATCATGACGAATTGATCAACATGGCCACGCTTCGGTCCATGACCCAGGCCTATTACGCGCCCGAGAACCTGGGGCATTTCGGGTTGGCGCTGAAGGCTTATGCGCATTTCACCTCGCCGATCCGCCGCTATGCGGACCTGGTGGTGCACCGCGCGCTGGTCTCGGCCCATGGCTGGGGCGACGACGGGCTGACGCCCGACGAGATCGAGCGGCTGGAGGCGACCGGCGAGCATATCTCCGAGACCGAACGCCGGTCCATGGCGGCGGAGCGCGACACGACCGACCGCTACTTGGCGGCATTTCTCTCCGACCGGGTGGGTGCCGAGCTTTCGGGGCGGATCTCGGGCGTGCAGCGGTTCGGGGCCTTTGTCAAGCTGGACGAGACGGGCGCCGACGGGCTGATCCCGGTCCGCTCGATCGGCAGCGAGTTCTTCCACTTCGACCATGACACCCAGACCCTGATGGGGTCCGAGACCGGATTGACCATCGGGCTTGGCCAGAAGGTGACGGTGCGGCTGTCCGAGGCCGTTCCGGTCACCGGCGGGCTGATGCTGGAGCTTCTGTCGCTGGAGGGCGGCCCGGTGCCGCAGAACCGGTCGCGGCGTCCCGGCAAGCCCGTGCGCCGGAAAATGGCGAAGTCCAAGAAGAAGGCCGGCAAAACCAAGCGAAAGGTGACCCGCCAGCGGCGGTGACGACCGGCAAGGCCTCGCGCAGACGCATGATGTCACTTTCTGAAACGCCCGAATCCGTCTAGTCTGGGTGCGAGCAGTTCAAAAAACAGGTGTCCCATGCGATCCATAGCGATGGCGCTTCTGGGGCTGACATTGGCGGTGGCGAATCCAGCCGCATCAGCGCCCGAAGTCTCTTTCCCCCCGAAACCACGGCCGTCGGAGGAGTCTTCGGTCATGCTGGCACAAGCCTCGTCCTCGAACCTGGCGTTCTCACGCTGGATCGACGGGTTCCGCGCCCGGGCGCGCGCCGCCGGTATCCGCGACAGCGTGTTCGATGCGGCGTTCCAGGGCGTTCGTTACAATACCGAAGTGATCCAGAAGGACCGCAACCAGTCCGAGTTCACCAAGCAGATCTGGGAATACCTGGACAGCGCGGTCTCGGACACGCGGGTCCGGAACGGGCGCGAAGCGTTGCAGAAACATCGGCGGCTGTTGTCCGAGATCGAGGCGCGCTACGGCGTCGAGGCCGAGGTCGTGACCGCGATCTGGGGGCTGGAGAGCGCCTATGGCAGCTATCGGGGCGAGCGCCCGCTAATCGAATCGCTGGCGACGCTGGCCTTCGACGGACGGCGCGGGCGGTTCTTCGAGCAGCAATTGATCGCCGCTCTGAAGATCATCCAGTCGGGCGATGTGCCGCCCCGGCGCATGACCGGAAGCTGGGCCGGCGCGATGGGGCATACCCAGTTCATCCCCACATCCTATCTGGAATACGCCGTCGATTTCCGGGGCGACGGCAAGCGCGACATCTGGTCCGACGATCCGACCGATGCACTGGCGTCGACCGCCGCGTATCTGAAGCGGTTCGGCTGGACCAAGGGACAGCCCTGGGGCGTCGAGGTCGCGCTGCCGCGCGGGTTCGACTATCGCCAGACCGGCGAGCGGATCAAGAAAAGCCCGGCGGAATGGGCGGCGATGGGCGTGCGCGACGTGAACGGACGCCAGGCTCCGAACCATGGCCGCGCCTCGATCCTGTTGCCGGCGGGCGCGCCGGGCGCGGCCTTCATGATCTTCAACAATTTCCATGTGATCGAGCGCTACAACACGGCGGATGCCTATGTGATCGGCGTCGGGCACCTGTCGGACCGCATCGGCGGGACGGGACCCTTGAAGTCCGGCTGGCCACGGGACGACCGCAATCTGCGGTTCGACGAAAAGCAGGAGATGCAGCAGCTCTTGACCGCGCGCGGCTTCAACACCCAGGGCGTCGACGGCATCATCGGGCCGAACACGATCCAGGCGATCAGGGGCTTTCAGGCCTCGGTCGGTATGGTTCCCGACGGCTATCCAAGCTACGAGATCCTTCGACGCCTGCGCTGAAGCTTGCTAGAATCCCGGCATTTCAGGATGCCGGGATTTTTCACATGCGCATTGCCGCCTTCAACGTCGAGAACCTGTTCGACCGCGCCAAGGTCTTCAACGAAACGCCGCCGGGTCAGGCGAACCCGCATCAGGACATCATCGACGCCTATGCGGCGCTGAGCAAATTGTTCGAAGAACCGGTCTATTCCGACGCCGACAAGGCCAGGATGCTCGATCATATCGAGACACTGGGCCTGTTGAACACGAACGAGTCGCGGTTCGCGCGACTGCGGCGCATCAGGGGCAGGATCATCGCGCGGCCCAGGAACCAGCCGCGCGAGATCGTGGCCGAAGGCCGCGACGACTGGGTCGGCTGGGTCGAGTTGAAGACCGAGCCCGTGGACGAGATCGCGATGGAACTGACCGCGCGGTCGATGTTCGATTCAGGGGCCGATGTGCTGGCCGTGATCGAGGCGGAAAGCCGCGTGGTCCTGAAACGGTTCCAGGAGATCATGGCGTCGCGCTTCGGCGTGGCCGAGAGGTTCCCGCACATCATGCTGATCGACGGCAACGACCCGCGCGGCATCGACGTGGGCCTTGCGACAGGCGCGGGGTTTCCCATCGGGCAGATGCGCAGCCACGTGGACGAGGTGCGGGACGGCAAGACGGTGTTCAGCCGCGACTGTCCCGAATTCGAGGTCGCGACGCCCGCGGGCCACACCATCGTCGTTCTGGTCAACCACTTCAAAAGCAAGTTCGGCGGCGACAGCCCAAGCTCGAAGGCGAAGCGCAAGGGGCAGGCCGAGGCGGTCGCCGCGTACTACGATCGGCTTCTTGCCCAGGGGTTCGAGAATGTGGTCGTCCTTGGCGACCTGAACGATACGCCGGACAGCGATCCGCTGCGGCCGTTGCTGGACACGTCGTTGCAGGAGGTCTCGGATCACCCGAATTTCACCGATTTCGAGTTCGGCGCGAATAACGGGCACCGGGGGATCGGCACATACGATCTGGGCAACGACTCGAACAAGATCGACTATATCCTGCTGTCGCCCAATCTGTTCGGCAGGGTCACGAACGCGGGCCTGTTCCGCAAGGGCGCCTGGCCCGGCGTGTCGCCAAGACGCTGGGAGACGTATCCCGAACTGACCGAACGCCAGCACGCCGCATCGGATCACCACCTGATCTTCGCCGATATCGACATCTAGGGGTTGTAGCGCCAGCAGCTCTGCCAGTGATCGTTCACGACGCCCACCGCCTGAAGATAGGCATAGACGATGGTCGTGCCGACGAAATTCATGCCGCGCTTTTTCAGGTCCCTGGACATGGCGTCCGAAAGCGGGGTGCTGGCCGGCATGTCGCCCGGCGACGGCCAATGCCCGACAATGGGCCGGCCGTCCACGTGCCCCCAAAGCCAGTCAGCAAAGCTGCCGTTCTCGGCCTGTATCTCCAGGAACACCCGCGCATTCCGCCGGGCCGAGGGGACCTTCTGGCGATGCCTGACGATGGCGGGGTTCAAAAGCGCCGCCTGAAGCTCGTCATCCGTCATCGCCGCCACGCGCCCGACGTCGAAATCGTGGAACACCCGGCGATAGCCGTCGCGTTTGTTCAGGATGGTTTCCCACGACAGACCGGCATGCGCGCCTTCCAGGATCAACATCTCGAACAGCGTTCGGTCGTCGTGGACGGGCACACCCCACTCGGTGTCGTGATAGCGCGCATAGGTCGCGGAATGCGACCCGAAGCAGCGCACCTTGTCGTCTATCGCTTCTGCCATGGGCCGAGAGTATTCCGGGCCGCCGGTTGCGTCACGCATCCAACTGACAGGATGTGTCAGTTGCAACCGGCAAGCGAAAGGTATGGCGCAACTTGATCGGATCGCGAAACCCTGTGTTGCGGTTTTGTCGACAAACGGATCCGACTTGGGTGCGTGGCGGCGGAAGCGGCGGCCTTGGACAAGGGAATATGATCTATTTGGGCCGAACACCTTCGGTCCCTCAGATCAAGCGAAGCGACAAGATGCGAACATCTCCTTTCATTGCGATCCTGGCAACGACGACGCTGAGCGCCTGTAGCGCCAGCAGCGGGTTCTTCGGCTCGAGCAACGATCTCTTCATCGGACCGCGTTCGGCGACGGAGTCGGCCAACGGATTGCCGTTCGCCGTGCCCGCCTCGGTCGTACAGGACCTGGAGGCGGCCGGTGCGATCGACGTCAAGGTCGTCCGCGCGCTGACCGATTGGGAATCCGGCGCGACACGGCTTCTGATCTCGGAGGAGACGCTGACCCTGTCCGCGGGCGATCTTGCCAACAACCTCGACGACATCACGCTGACGCTGGACGGAGAGACGCTGGCCTTCGTCGCGGGCGTGGCTCCGACATCGAACGGCCAAAGCGATTGGGAAAGCTACCTCAACAGCCTGGGCGCCGTCTCTGGGTCCGGCACGATCTATTCGTACAATTACGCGCCATCGGCGATCCTGTCCGACGAATTCGATTCCGAGGCGTTCTTCGTCTTCGGCTATGAGACCGATCCGGCCGAGATCGTCGCCTTGTTCGGCCAGATCCTGAATTACAACGGCAATTTCGAAGGCTATGGCCAGGTCATCGACCCGGCGAACGGCAATGTCCTGAGCAGCGAGGAGTACTTCTCGGGCACCCTGGCGCTGACCGCGGATTTCACCGGCGGCACGGTGACAGGGGATCTGGACGGCACGTTCGACTATGACGGCACCGTTTTCGCATCGACGTTCAATGCGCCGATCGAGGGCAACGGCTATCTTGGCGATCTCGACCCGATGACCTGCACGGATGCGGTGTGCGTGTCGAATTCGAAGGTGGGGGGCGCCTTCTTCGGGACCGACGCGCTTGAGACAAGCGGTGTTCTTGGCATGGATGTCCGGGTCGATCCGAATGCGGGCAGCGAGTATCAGTTCATCTCGGGCGGGTCCTATACCGCCGAGCAATAGGCCCCGCGCATGCCGGAGCAGACGGACCTGCGTCCGCGTCGGATACGCTCTATCCGCGCCGGGTTTCGCATTTCAGCCTGCCGTCCGGTTCCGCGCCCCAGACATCGGTGCGCATCAGCCCCGTCGCGCGTTCCAGCCCGGGCGCGCCGGGAGGTCCGGTGACGTCTTCCAGGGGCGGCGTGCCCGGTGTCAGCCGGTGGCGCAGAAAGGCGATGGGATGGGCGCGCAACGTCAGCCGCATCGCGACGTAATCCTCGACCACGTGCTCGCCGGCGGTCATCTCGGGCAGATGGGCCGCCGGCTCGTCGATGCCTTCGCCGTCCATGTCGCCCGCGAAAAGCGGCAGGGGCCTAGCCGAGCCGATGGCAGAGGCGGCCCAGAGCGCTTCGCGGCGGGTAAGCCCCAGCGAGGCGAAGACATCCGCCTCGGCCAGCACCCGCAAAAGCCGCGGTTCCACCCCAGCCCGGCGCCAGACGTCTTCGACGGTCTGATAGCCGTTGCCCCGCGCGGCGGCGATCCAGGTCGCCTCTTCCTCGCGCATCGACTTGATCTGCCGCAGCCCCAGGCGCAGCGCCAGCCCGCCCTCGCCGTCGGGCTCCATCGTGCAGTCCCAGGTCGAGGCGTTGATGTCCGGCGGCCGCACCTTGACCCCGTGCTCGCGCGCATCGCGGACGATCTGGGCGGGGGCGTAGAAGCCCATGGGCTGCGAGTTCAGAAGCGCGCAGGCGAAGATGCCGGGATGGTGGCATTTGAGCCAGCTTGAGGCATAGACCAGAAGCGCGAAGCTGGCCGCGTGGCTTTCGGGAAAACCGTAGGAGCCGAAGCCCTCGATCTGGGAAAAGCAGCGTTCGGCGAAATCCTGATCGTAGCCATTCTCGCGCATGCCCTTCAGGAAACGCGTGCGGAACTCGCTGACGTTGCCGTGTTTCTTGAAGGTCGCCAGCGCGCGGCGCAGCCGGTCGGCCTCTTCGGGTGTAAAACCGGCACCCACGATGGCGATCTGCATCGCCTGTTCCTGAAAGAGCGGCACGCCCAGCGTCTTGCCCAGAACCTTGCCCAGTTCGTCCGAGGGAAACTCGACCTTCTCCTCGCCGTTCCGTCGGCGCAGGTAGGGATGCACCATGTCGCCCTGGATGGGCCCGGGCCGGATGATCGCGGTCTCGATCACCAGGTCGTAGAAACAGCGGGGCTTCATCCGGGGCAGAAAGTTCATCTGGGCGCGACTTTCCACCTGGAAGACGCCCAGGCTGTCCGCCTTGCACAGCATGTCATAGACCACCGGGTCCTCGGGCGGCAGCGTGGCCAGCGTGTACTCGGTCTGATGATGCCGCCGGATCAGGTCGAAGGCCTTGCGGATGCAACTGAGCATCCCCAGCGCCAGTACGTCGACCTTCAGGATCCCCAGCGCGTCGATGTCGTCCTTGTCCCAGCAGATGACGGTGCGATCCTCCATCGTGGCGTTCTCGACCGGGACCAGTTCGTCCAGACGGCCTTCGGTGATGACGAAACCGCCCACGTGCTGGCTGAGGTGCCGGGGAAAGCCCTGGATCTCGAAGATCAGCTCCAGCGTCTGTTTCAGCCGCCGGTCGGTCGGGTCGAGGCCGATCTCGCGCAACTGCCTGTCGGCCATGCCGGAGGTGTCGAAGAACCCCCAAAGCTGCGAGGAGATCGCGCCGATCGTGTCTTCCGACAGGCCCATGACCTTGCCCACCTCGCGGATCGCGCGCTTGCCGCGATAGTGGATCACCGTCGCGCAAAGGCCCGCGCGGTGGCGGCCGTAGCGCTCGTAGATGTGCTGGATCACCTCCTCGCGGCGTTCATGCTCGAAATCGACGTCGATGTCGGGCGGCTCGTCGCGGGCCTCGGAGACGAAGCGCTCGAAGACCATCGTGCCGATCTCGGGGCTGACCGAGGTGACGCCCAGGCAGTAGCAGACCACCGAGTTCGCCGCGCTGCCGCGGCCCTGACAGAGGATGTCGCGCGACCGGGCAAAGGCCACCACGTCGCGGACGGTCAGGAAATAGGGCTCGTATTTCAGCTTGGCGATCAGCCGCAGTTCGTGGTCCAGAAGATTCCGCACATGATCGGGCGCGCCCGAGGGATAGCGCCATTTCAGTCCTTCCAGGGCCAGCCGCCTCAGCCGGTCCTCGGCGGTCTCGCCCCGGGCGATTTCGGACGGGTATTCATAGCGCAACTCGTCCAGCGCGAAGGTCAGGCTGTCGGCCAGCCGCGCGGCCCGGTCGACGGCGGCGGCATGATCGCCCAGAAGCCGCCGCATCTCGTCTTCCGAGCGCAGCCGCTGTTCGGCATTGGCCAGCGCGGCGCGGCCCAGTTCGTCGACCTTCACCCCGGTCCGGATCGCGGTCAGCACATCGGCCAGCTTCCTGCGCGCGCCGTGGTGCATCCGGGGGTTGGCGCTGGCGACGGTGTCGATGCCCAGATCCGCGGCAAGCTTCGCAAGACGGTCGAAGCGGTCCCGGTCCTGCCCGTCATAGCGGGGCGCCATCTGTAGGTGACAATCGCCGGGAAAGCGGCGCGTCAGCCGCTCCGCCTGTGTCCGCCAGACGCCCGCGCCGCCCTTTACCGTTCCGCGCCGTGGCGGGTGCAGGATCAGCGCCAGGCCCTCGCCGAATTCCAGAAGGTCGTCGATGCGCAGCAGGCAACTGCCCTTCTCGGCCCGAAGTCGCCCGCGCGAGATCAGACGACAGAGCCGCCCCCACCCGGCGCGGTCGCGCGGCAGGGCGGTTGCGGTGAACCCGGTGTCCAGCACGATCCGCGCGGCGGGGATCAGCCGGGGCACGTTCAGGATCGCGGCGCTGGCGTCCATCGGCGGCGGGGCGACGCGCGTCTCGAAGGCCGCCTTGGGACCGTCGAGGAAGTCTTCCACCTCTTCCGGCGCCAGCGTGCCGTTCCTGCGCCGGGCCGCGCCGCCGGGATAGCTCTCGTAGACCAGCGGTTTCGGCGCCCAGCCCGCCATCGGCGCGGGTGGACCGATCAGGCCCGCTTCCTGCCGCTCGCGGACCTGGCGCGCGATTTCCTTCACCCTGGCATGGGCGCGGACGATCCCGGCGACCGAGTTCTCGTCGGCGATCGCCAGCGCCGTCAGGCCCAGAAGCGCGGCACGATCCACGTATTCCTCGGGATGCGAGGCCCCCGTCAGGAAGGTGAAATTCGACGTGATGTCCAGTTCGGCGAAACTCACCGGCCGCTGTCCTCCAGGCTGCGAAAGGGATTCGACTCAAGAGACCGGCAGGATATTCACGTTTTGTTCTTTTTTCCACCCGCCAATCCGCATCCCCGTTCACGCAAGCCCGCGGGATTTCACGAAGGTGTCACGGAGCAGAGTCTACCGTGATTGAGACGGTGACGGCCGTGGGGCAAAGTGCCTGTGACGGTCAAGTTCACCGTCGCATTGTAGACAAGCCTTTTCAGCACGTCGGCCGGTGGTGGAACATTCCCGTCCAATCGCACCCGCCGGCCGACAAGAGGGGGTAACGAGTGCCCGGTTCGGACGCGGGGGCGTCTGTCGAACGAGTGGGTGGGTTCAATGTTGGTGACGCCTCCGCAAGGTCCGGGACGGAGTTCAAACTGTCCTCATCCCGTGGCTGCCGTTCCGGGCCTTGCCTTACCTTTCCCCGCAATCCCCTGACCGGTGGCAGTCGAGAAGCGCATCCAGATCCGCCCCATCCAGCGGCATCGCATTGCCGCCGCAGGGACCGATCTCGAGTTCCGGGGTGTCTTCGGTCAGCCGCAGCGCGGCCAGGATGTCGCGGTCGGTGACCGGTGCGCCGCACCAGATCGACAGACAGGTGACCCGGACGTCGATTTCGGTCTCGAAGGGCGTCGCGAAGTCCCGGGCGTCCAGCAGGTGGCCGGTCATGCGCACCCGTGTCGTGATCTCCTTCCGAGCGGGCGCCGATCCGTCTTCGGGGATCACGGGCACCGCGATCGGTTCCTCGGGCCAAAGACGGCCGATGGCGATCGCGAAGGGCGCGTCGCTTTCGGCGGCCTGGGTATAGAGCCGCTGGGCGTCGGGCGGCAGGCAGGACAGGGCGCTGACGGGCGTGGCCAATAGGGTCAGGGCGGTGGCGAGGCGGATCATGGCGCCAGGTTCCCGCGAAACGCGGTCAGGACCTGTTCATAGACCTGCCGCTTGAACGGCACGATATGGGCCAGCACCTCGTCCGTTCCGGACCAGCGCCAGCGGTCGAATTCCCTGTGGTGCCGGGTGATGTCGATGTCGGAATCCTCGCCGTGAAAGCGCAGCAGGAACCATTTCTGTTCCTGTCCGCGGAATTTGCCCTTCCAGACCTTGCCCAGCAGGTGATCGGGCAGATCATAGCGAATCCAGTCGTTCGTCTGGTTCTCGACGCTGACCAGGTCGGCCGGAACGCCGGTCTCCTCTTCCAGTTCGCGCAAGGCCGCGGCCTCGGGCGTCTCGCCCGCGTCGATGCCGCCCTGCGGCATCTGCCAGGCGCCGGGCGTGTCCGCACGCTCGCCGGTGAAGACAAGGCCCTGCGCATTGGCAAGAACCACGCCGACGCAGGGGCGGTAGGGCAGATCGCTGGTCATGGGCGCAGTCTAGGCGGTTCGGCGTGGCGGAGTAAGGGGCAACCGTGACGGCATCGGACATCGGTCGGCGAAAGGTATGGCACGCCTATGGCAGCGCCGGATGCGGCACATTTTCCGGCGCACGGTTTCGCTTTCCTAAAGGTCCGACACGCGCTATAGGCCGCGGGTCCCAAACCATAGGAGGTCAAAGTGGGCTATCGCGTCGCTGTCGCCGGCGCCACGGGCAATGTGGGCCGCGAAATGCTGAACATCCTGGCCGAGCGCCAGTTCCCCGCCGATGAGGTCGTGGCTCTTGCCAGCCGCAAATCGCTTGGCACCGAGGTCAGCTATGGCGACAAGACACTGAAGACCAAGGACCTGGACACCTTCGATTTCACCGGCTGGGACATCGCGCTGTTCGCGATCGGTTCGGAGGCGACGAAGCAATACGCGCCCAAGGCCGCCAAGGCGGGCTGCGTGGTGATCGACAACTCGTCGCTTTACCGTTACGAGCCGGACATTCCGCTGATCGTGCCCGAGGTGAATCCCGAGGCGATCGAGGGCGTCAGGAACCGCAACATCATCGCGAACCCCAATTGCTCGACCGCGCAGATGGTCGTGGCGCTGAAGCCCTTGCATGACCGCGCGAAGATCAAGCGCGTCGTCGTCAGCACCTATCAGTCGGTCTCGGGCGCGGGCAAGGACGGCATGGACGAGCTTTGGGACCAGACCAAGGGCATGTACGTGCCGGGTCAGGAGCGCGAGCCCTCGAAGTTCCAGAAGCAGATCGCCTTCAACGTCATTCCGCAGATCGACGTCTTCATGGAGGACGGCTCGACCAAGGAAGAATGGAAGATGGTCGTCGAGACCAAGAAGATCGTCGATCCCTCGATCAAGGTCACCGCGACCTGCGTGCGGGTGCCGGTGTTCGTCGGCCATTCCGAGGCGGTCAACATCGAGACCGAGGAGTTCCTGGACGAGGACGAGGCGCGCGACATCCTGCGCGAAAGCCCCGGCGTCATGGTGATCGACAAGCGCGAGCCGGGCGGATACGTGACGCCGGTCGATTGCGTCGGCGACTACGCGACCTTCATCAGCCGTATCCGCCAGGATTCGACCATCGAGAACGGTCTGAACTTCTGGTGCGTGTCCGACAACCTAAGGAAGGGCGCGGCGCTGAACGCCGTGCAGATTGCCGAGCTGTTGGGCAACCGGGTCCTGCAAAAGGCGTAAGCCCGTTGCAATGCAATGAGAATCGGGCCGTCCCGTCGGGGCGGCCCTTTTCGATTGTGTCCCGTTTCGGCACAAGCAGGGGTTGAACCACTGGGATTGTCAGCGCCTGCGAAATTCCCTGAAAATCTTAGGAAAAAATCTTCCGGAACGAGGACTTGCAGGAGCCGAGGCAGGGAACGCCTTTGAATTAAGGCAATTGCGGCCAGATTTCGGCGAAAAACCGCGGACAAACACAGTTCCGGCCCGGTCGCGCCACATTCCTGCCACGATTCGTAACGATTCCTGCCATAATTGGACCGACATTGAAGTCAGAGACGCCGTGCAACCGAGGAACCCGCACCAGATGACATCCGGATCGGACGACATCGTCAGACGACTTTTCGACCAATTGGAATCGCAGGATCGGCAGCATCGTGCGGGCGCGGTCGATGCGTCGGAACGGGGTGGCGAGATGACCGCCCGTTTGCTGCCCTTCGCGCCTTCGCCGTCACGTCCGTCGCAGCCGGCGGGCGAGCCGTCTTGTGTTCTGAGCCTGTCCGACGCCCGCGAGGCGCGCGCGCGGTCGCGCACCGTATCCGGCATGTTCGCCTATATCGCCCGGCTCTAGAACACCGCCGACCCCTGTTTGTAACCAGTACCCTTGGAGTGCCCCGACATGACCCTGTCCCTGTTTTCCCGCAAGTCCTCGTCCATCAAGCCGGCCTTGTCGCGCACCCTGTCCGGTGGACAGGCGTCGCCCAAGGCCAGCGAGCCAGAGAAGCCGCAGCCGGTCTTTCGCTCGGTGCGGAGCCGTCCCCTGTCGCGGATGTAAGGGTCAGAACCGCTCGGCGCGCAAAACGCCCGCGTCCGACACCGAGACGACGCCGATATGCCGTTCGACCACGGCGAACGCCGCCTCGAGCAGCGCATCCAGCCGCTCGGGGCGGATCAGGCACACGACCGCGACCATCCCGCTGGCGCGCGAGACCTCGGCGTCGCGGCTCCATTGCCCCGAGCGACCCGAACCGCCCAGCACCGGCAGAACGGTGTAGCCCGTGACCCCGGCATCGCGGAGAGCCTTGGTCAGGCGGCGTTCCAGCGGGGCTTCGATGATGATCTCGACGCGTTTGGCCTCGTGCATTTCCATGTGATCAGCCTCCGACGAAGGTGCCGGCAAGCGCTGTGTATAGCGGGATGCCGATGGTCAGGTTGAAGGGAAAGGTGACGCCCAGCGACAGCGTCAGATAGATCGAGGGCCGCGCCTCGGGCAGCGCCACGCGCATGGCGGCGGGCACGGCGATGTACGACGCCGAGGCCGCCAGCGTCATCAGAAGCGCCGCGCCGCCGGGCGAGAGACCGACGGCAAGCGCGGCCAGAAGCCCGATCATGCTGCCGATCAATGGCATGAGCATTCCGAAGACGATCGCGCCGGCGCCCAGGTCCGACCGGCTGTCGCGCAGGCCCCGGCCCGCGACCAGCCCCATGTCGAGAAGGAACAGGCAAAGCACGCCCTGGAACGGCGCGACGATGAAGGGCGCGATCTTCTCCAGCCCGTCCTCGCCGGTGGCGACGCCGATCAGGAACGAGCCGACCAGAAGCACGATGGAGCCGTTGAAAAGGATCTCGCGGTAAAGCCCCGCATCCACGTTGGCGTTGCCGTTGCTGCGCGAGACCAGCCAGAGCGCGGACAGGATCGCTGGCGCCTCCATCACGGCGGCGACGGCGACCATGTAGCCTTCGGGGTTCAGGCCGCGCCCGCCCACGACCGAGGTCGCCGCGACGAAGGTCACGATCGAGATCGAGCCGTAATGCGCCGCGACCGCCGCGCGTTCGATCACGCCGAGGGGCGTCAGGACGCGGAGAAGATAGAACGCGATGAAGGGCAGGGCGAAGGACAGGACCAGGCCCGCCAGGATCGTGGCGACCAGCGTAGTATCCACGCCGTGTGCCGCGACGCCCGCGCCGCCCTTGAAGCCGATGGCGAACAAGAGATAGATCGACATCCCCTTGGCCACCGCCTCGGGGATGGTCAGGTCCGACCTGGCCAGCGCGGCCACCACGCCCAGGACGAAAGACAGGATGATCGGCGAAATCAGGTTCGTCGCGGCAAGGGAAAGGATGTCGTCCATGGAGGCGGCAGGTGTCCTGGTCAGACCGGCTGGAACGATCCCAATGCCGGGTCGTATTGAAAGAGCGCGCCTTCGCCGATGTCTGTCCAGAGCCCGTGGAGCGTCAGCGCGTCATTGTCGCAGGCGGAGCGGACGAACGGGAAGGTCACCAGGTTCTTCAGCGACACGATGACGGCTTCCTGCTCCAGCGCGCGGATCTGTTCGTCTTCGTCGCCCTTGCCCGCCACGTTCTCGTAGCCCGGCCGCAGGATGTCCATCCAGCGGCCCACGAAGCTCGAGGCCTTCTCCAGTTCCGGCGCCTTGCCCGAACACATGGCGTGACAGCCCGCGACGCCGCCGCACTGGGAATGTCCGACGACCATCAGATGGGCGATCTTGAGCGAGGTGACCGCGTACTCGATCGCCGCCGAAGTGCCGTGGTGATCACCGTCCGGCGCGAACGGCGGAATCAGGTTGGCGATGTTGCGGTGGATGAAGAATTCGCCCGCATCGGCCTCGAAGAGAGAGGTCATGTTCACGCGGCTGTCGCAACAGGTGACGATCATCGCGCGGGGCCGCTGCCCCTCTTCGGCCAGCCTGCGGTACCACACGTGGTTTTCGGAGTAGGTTGTCGCCCTCCAGCCTTGGTAGCGCTTGACCAGATGACTGGGCAGCGGGCGGATGTGCTTCATCGGCATCTGAAATTCTCGTCAAATTCCACGCATTTTCCATGCCTGTATCAAGCATTTCTTTGCCGGGGGCAATTACCGAGGAACCATACTTTCTGAGGGGAAAGGGGTTCAAATGTCACTGGAAGATGTCGTCTTCCTCAACCCGGTCGAGCCTGTCTCGCTCGATGCGGGCGCGTTTCAATCGCTGGTCCTGACGGCTGGCGCGGCCAATGCCATGGCACAGGCCGATGACCTGTTCGAGGATTTCATCGTCTGCCTGTCCGCGGTCGAGGCGGCCTGGGCAGCGGGCGAATTCGACCGGCTGGCCAGCCAGTCGGCGATGCTGGCCGAATTGTCCGATCACCTGGGCCTGACGAAAAGCGCCGCCATCGCCCGCCACGTCACCGGGCTGATCGGCGCGGGCGACGACGTGGCTCTGGCCTCGGTCGTGGCGCGCACGGTCCGCGTGGGCGAGGCGTCGCTGACATCGGTTCTGGAGTTCGCCTATCGCCGGATCTGAGGTACCGGAATGCCTGTGCGAAAGGTGATTCAACGCCCCGGTGAATTGGTCTAGGTTGCCCACCAGACAACCGGGAGAGACGCGACCGTGACCAGCCTGACCTTCGCCGCCGATGACGGAACCGCCCGGCCCCTGCACCTTGTCACCAAGGAGGGGCTGGCGGTGTTCCTGTCGGCGCTTGACCCGGGTCACCGCACCTGGGTCGAGGCCTCGGGCTTTGCGGCGAAGGCGGGCGAGGTCGTCCTGATCCCCGCCGCCGACGGGTCCGTCGCCGCCGCCGCTGGCGGTCTGGGCGATGCAAGCGACGAGAAACGCAAACGCTTCGTCGCGGCCGCCTTGCGCGCGAAACTGCCCGAAGGTCTCTGGCGTCTGGAAACCGCGCTGACGGACGCCCGCCTTGCCGAGGCCGCTTTGGGCTGGCTTCTGGCGGGCTATCGCTTTGACCGCTACGCCGCCGCGCCCGCGCCCAAGGCAGAGCTTGTGGCGCCGGACGGCGTCGACGCCGCGCGGCTGGAGACCGTCGCGGCGGGCGAGGCGTTGGCGCGCGACCTGATCAACACGCCCGCCTCCGACATGGGGCCGGACGAACTGGAAGCGGCCGCGCGCGATCTGGCCGGCCGCTTCGGCGCCGGGATCACCACGGTCGAGGGCGATGCCCTGCTGGACGCGAACCTGCCGATGATCCACGCGGTCGGCCGGGCCAGCCCGCGCGCGCCGCGCCTGATCGACATGACATGGGGCAAGGCCGGTCCGTCGCTGACGCTGGTCGGCAAGGGCGTCTGTTTCGACACCGGCGGTCTGAACCTGAAGCCGGGCGCATCCATGGGCCTGATGAAGAAGGACATGGGCGGCGCGGCCAACGTCCTGGGCCTGGCGCGGATGCTGATGGCGTCGGACGCGGCGCTCAGGCTGCGCGTCCTGATCCCCGCGGTCGAGAACAGCGTCTCGGGCGCGTCGTTCCGTCCGGGCGACATCCTGACCAGCCGCAAGGGTCTGACGGTCGAGATCAACAATACCGACGCCGAGGGGCGTTTGGTGCTGGCCGACGCGCTGGCGCTGGCGGACGAGGCCGATCCCGACCTGATCGTGTCGATGGCCACGCTCACGGGTGCGGCGCGGGTCGCCGTGGGGCCGGACCTGGCGCCCTTCTACACGGACCGAGACGCCGACGCGGCGGCGCTGGAGGCGGCGGCGCGGGCCGTGCGCGACCCGGTCTGGCGGATGCCGTTCTGGGATCCTTACGATGCGATGATCGAGCCGGGAATTGCCGATCTCGACAACGCGCCCTCGGGCGGGCACGCGGGCTCGATCACCGCCGCGCTGTTCCTGCGCCGTTTCGTCTCGGATACCCGCCGCTACATGCATTTCGACATCTTCGGCTGGACGCCCAAGGCCGAGCCGGGCCGGCCCAAGGGCGGCGCGGGGCAGGGGATACGTGCGCTGTTCGAGGCGTTGCCGGGGATGGTCGGGTGAGCGATCCGCGGACGACCCCGTTCAACGGCCGCGTCGCGCATGTCTCGCTCAAGGGCCAGGTGGATGCGGAGCGGTTCGTCGAAGGCGAAGCGAACGAGATCTCGATTGCCTCAAGCAACCTTTGCCGCACACCAAAGGGTCCGGTCGACCGGCAACTTCTGTGTGGCGAGCGGTTCCGGGTTCTCGACTGGCCGGATGAGATGTTGAACGGTTGGGCCTATGGGTTCGCCGAACGCGACGGATATTGCGGATACATGCATGTTCATTTCCTGCATCCCGTCACCAAGCCGACCCACGTTGTTGCCGTGCGCGAGACCTATCGCAAGGAGACGCCCGACCTGAAGGCGACCGAACACACCTTTCCCCTTTTTCTTGGGTCGCGGGTCACGGTCCTGAACACCTCGGGCGCATGGGCCGAGATCGCGCTCAGGCTGGGTGGCCGCGACTCGGATCGACTGTTCCACTATCATCTCCCCGCCGCCCATCTGCGCCCGTTCGATCAGCCCGATACCGATCCCGTCGAAGTGGCTCGTCGGTTTCTCGGCACACCCTATCTCTGGGGCGGCAATACCGGACACGGCGTCGACTGTTCCGGCCTCGTTCAGGCCGCGATGCTCGCCTGTGGCCGGGCCTGCCCCGGCGACAGCGATCTTCAGATGGCGATGCCGGGGACGCATCTTGCCGAGCAGGACGCGCTTGAACCCGGCGACCTGATCTTCTGGAAGGGTCACGTCGCCATGGCCACCGGTCCCGAGACCATGAGCCACGCCAACGCCCATCACATGACGGTGGTCGCCGCGCACCGTCCAGTGCCGACGAATTGAATCAAATTCCGCTTCTTCTTTTCCGAAATACTCCGGGGTGAATTCGCCGCAGGCGAAGAGGGGCGGCGCCCCTCAGTCGACGGCCCGGATCAGCTTGCGCTCCAGCACGCGGAGGACGGTCTTCAAATCGTGCCCGCGCTTCAGGATCTGACCGTCCATCCCGATCACCGCGTACATCCCCTGGCGTCCGCGCAGCTTGGGCCGCTTCTCGATCCGGTAGATCGGATGCTCGGCGGCGCGGCGGAAGATCGAGAAGATCGCCACATCCTTCAGGAACGACATGCCGTAGTCGCGCCATTCGCCAGCGGCGACCATGCGCCCATAGACGCCCAGGATCACCGACAGCTCGGCGCGGTCGAAGGCGACCTGCTCGGGCAGTTGCGAAGGCGAAGGGAAAGGCGTCGGTGGTTGAACCGTCATGCGAGCAGCCTGCCCGCGGGCCGGATGCAAATCAAGTCCCGCCGCAACTTCGCCATAAAAATACCTTTGCGGGGCCAGACGCGGCCCGTCTTCTCGCCCAAGTTGGGTTGCATCAAGGCATTGTAGCGAAAAGACGCTATCCCCGGTGTCGCGGATTTAACAGCCCCCACCCAGCCTGCGGCACCGGGGAACCCCTACACGGGGTCGAGGGACAAGAACCCCTGCCGTTCCGGCGGGGGTTTTTCTTTTGCGCTCCTCGGTCCGACGAGACGCCTTGTCAAACGCCGCCCTGCCGCTAGGGTCGGGCGGACAACCAGAGGGGGTGCCCATGGCGAAGAAGACGATGATCGGCGTGATCGGCGGCAGTGGCGTCTACGAGATCGACGGGCTGGAGGGCGCCGAATGGGTCGCGGTCGAAAGCCCCGGGGGCGCGCCGTCGGACCAGATCCTGACCGGCAGGCTGGACGGCGTGGCGATGGCCTTTCTGCCGCGCCACGGCCGCGGTCACGTGCATTCGCCCACGACCGTTCCCTACCGCGCCAACATCGACGCGCTGAAGCGTCTGGGCGTGACCGACGTGATCAGCGTCTCGGCCTGCGGGTCGTTCCGGGAGGAGATGGCGCCGGGCGATTTCGTGATCGTGGACCAGTTCATCGACCGCACCTTCGCGCGCGAGAAATCGTTCTTCGGCACCGGCTGCGTCGCGCATGTCAGTGTCGCGCATCCGACCTGCCCGCGCCTGGGCGACGCCTGCGAGACGGCTGCGAAAGACGCCGGTATCACCGTCCACAAGGGCGGCACCTACCTGGCGATGGAGGGCCCGCAATTCTCGTCGCTGGCCGAATCCAGGATGTACCGCGAGGTCTGGGGCTGCGACGTGATCGGCATGACCAACATGCCCGAGGCGAAACTCGCCCGCGAGGCCGAGCTGTGCTACGCGAGCGTCGCGATGATCACCGACTACGACAGCTGGCACCCCCAGCATGGCGAGGTCGATATCTCGGACATCATCGCCACGCTGACCGGCAATGCCGACAAGGGCCGCGCCCTGGTCGCGCGCCTGCCCGGTCTACAGGGCGCCGATCGCGCGCCCTGCCCGCATGGCTGCGACCGGGCGCTGGACTTCGCACTCCTGACCGCGCCGGAGAAACGCGACCCCGCGCTGGTGGCCAAGCTCGACGCCGTGGCCGGACGCATTCTGAACGGCTGAGGACGCGCCATGGAAAACCGCAAGAAAACCGTCAAGGACTACATCCGCACGATCGTGGATTTCCCTCACGAGGGCATCATGTTCCGCGACGTGACGACGCTGTTCGCCGATGCGCGCGGCTTCCGGATGTGCATCGACCAGCTTTTGCACCCCTACGCGGGCGAGCGGATCGACAAGGTCGTCGGGCTGGAGGCGCGGGGCTTCATCCTGGGCGGCGCCATCGCGCATCAGCTTTCCGTCGGCTTCGTGCCGATCCGCAAGAAGGGCAAGCTGCCCGGCGCCACGATCAGCCAGGAATACAAGCTGGAATACGGCGAAGCGATCATGGAGGTCCATGACGACGCGATCCAGCCGGGCGAGAAGGTTCTTGTCGTCGACGATCTTCTGGCCACGGGCGGCACCTGCGAGGCGGGCATCAAGCTGATCGAGCGGATGGGCGGCGACATCGTCGGCTGCGCCTTCGTGGTCGATCTGCCCGAATTGGGCGGTCGGCGGAAACTCGAGGCGCTTGGCATGGACGTGCACACGCTGTGCGAGTTCGAGGGCGCCTGAGACCGGAACCATTCCGCCTACCCGCCGTTGACGGCGCGGAGGTGCAGAAATGACCAGTATCACCGTCTTCGGCGCCGCTGGCGCGACGGGCAGACAGATCGTGGATCAGGCGGTCCGGCGCGGCATGTCCGTGACCGCGGTCGAGCCGTCGTGGCCGCATGGCGAGACCGGCATCGAACGCGTGACCCATGCCGAGGCCGATGTCCTGAAGGACGATCTGGAGGCGCTGATCGAGGGCCGCGACGCGGTTCTGTCCGCGCTGGGCCTGGGCCTCTCGCCGCAAAGCGTGATCGACCCACCGCCGCTTTACACCGAAAGCGCGCATCGGATCGTCAGGGCGATGCAACGCGTCCAGGTCCGCCGCCTGATCGTGATCTCGGCCAGTTTCGTCCAGACACGCCAGCGCGGACCGCTCTGGTTCCGCGCCACCGCCATGATGGCGCTTGACCGTGTCTACCGACAGATGGGCGACATGGAACGTGTCCTGCGCACCGCCGACGACATCGACTGGACCGCGGTTCGGCCCGGCTGGCTGATGGATGGCCCCCAGACCGCAGACTATACGGTGACCGATGACGTCATCCCCGCGAACCTGATCCGGACGCGGCACGCCGATCTGGCAGATTTCATGCTGAACTGCATCGAGGACGACGCCTGGATCGGCAAGACGCCGGCGATCGCGCGCGCCGAGCCGTCGTCGAAAAGCTCTCCGGCGGAGCTTTTTCGCGAAGTATTTTAATCGTTCTTTAGCGAACCGCCCCTATCCAAGCCTCGTGGTTTGCAAATCGTGTTTCTCTCACGAGTGCGGGCGCCCCGTGGCTTCGGTCGCGGGGCGCATTCATCTTGCGCTTTGGCTTGTTCTGCGGCGCCGCGAGGTGTATCTGACCGACATGACTCGGTTTTTCGACATGGATGACCGCGCGCGCCTGCCCTGGCGGTTCTTCGGCGCGACGATGACGGTGCTGGCCCGACTTTCCTGAGCCGGCCGCCCGCGCGTTTTCGCGCGCCTATCTTCCATGTCAGTCAGGGATCCATGAAATGACCAAACCCCGCACGCTCTACGACAAGATCTGGGACGAGCACGTCGCCCACGAGGACGCCGACGGCACCTGCCGCCTGTATATCGACCGCCACCTGGTCCACGAGGTGACCAGTCCGCAGGCCTTCGAGGGGCTGCGCCTGGCGAACCGCAAGGTCCGCGCGCCGGACAAGACGATCGCGGTGCCGGACCACAACGTGCCCACGACGGCGGGCCGCAACAACCCCGACCAGATGCCCGAGGACAGCCGCATCCAGGTCGCGGCGCTGGACCAGAACGCGCGCGATTTCGGCATCCATTACTACCCGGTCGACGATATCCGGCAGGGTATCGTCCACATCGTCGGGCCCGAGCAGGGCTGGACGCTGCCGGGCATGACGGTCGTCTGCGGCGACAGCCACACGGCGACGCACGGCGCCTTCGGCGCGCTGGCGCACGGGATCGGGACCAGCGAGGTCGAGCATGTGCTGGCGACCCAGACGCTGATCCAGAAGAAGTCCAAGAACATGAAGGTCGAGATCACCGGCAAGCTGCGCCCCGGCGTGACGGCCAAGGACATCACGCTGTCCGTCATCGGTGCCACCGGCACGGCGGGCGGCACCGGCTACGTGATCGAGTATTGCGGCGAGGCGATCCGCGATCTCTCGATGGAAGGCCGGATGACGGTTTGCAACATGGCGATCGAG
>ERZ869936.814-NODE-814-length-26208-cov-6.612549_pt1 | contig 26208 bp, 27 predicted proteins | sample MGYA00520876_ERZ869936 | MGnify/ENA primary metagenome ERZ869936 (study PRJEB32218, sample SAMN09650985) | biofilter metagenome | isolation source: enrty point of leading RO module | place: Saudi Arabia: Thuwal, RO plant located on Red Sea | collected 2016-02-17 ... | reverse complement strand
CGGAATAATTTTAATACCCTGAAAAATACAACTTACGAGTATAGAATTTTTGACCAGAATTCGGTTCAGGTTAATACTACCTACACCGGAACCGGAAACATCGACCCCTTTCGTACCTCTAATTACACGGTGTGTACCCAACCCACGCCTTGTCTGAATCTGAATCAGCCCACGGTAAATTACTCCTTCCCGAATTTTTCAAACAATACCTATTATACCATTCAGCATGTTATTTCCGCAAATCCCGATATCAACAGGCAGAATGATACCCTACGCTTCACCCACCGATTTGCCAATTATTATGCTTACGACGACGGAACGGCAGAGCTTGCTTACGGTTTGAATGTAATCGGAGGAAAACTTGCATACAAATTTACCCTCAACGTGCCCGATACCATTCGGGCCGTGGACATGTATTTCAACTGGGTTCCCAACGGCCTCAGTAACCCGCCGGTTAACTCTGTTACACAACGGTCGTTCCGTATTACCATTTGGTCTGATATGGGCGGGGTGCCTGGAGCCATAATTTTTCAGGACAGTATCACAACGCCCAATTACCATTTTGAAAAGCACAACGATTGGGGAAATCTTATGAATCAGTTTTACCGGTACCATCTTACTTCTCCTGTTTTGCTTTCGGGAACCTTTTATGTGGGATGGGTACAATACACCAAAGACCTGCTGAACGTTGGATTTGATCTTTCCCGTAATTCAAGCTCAAAAGTTTTTTACAATACTTCCGGCTCCTGGCAAAACAGCATTTTCAGTGGTAGTTTAATGATCCGGCCGGTTTTTGGAACTCCTGCCGAAGCTCTGGCTCATTCCGACGAAACCAATGAAACTCCTGATATTATTTTATATCCTAATCCCGGTCCCGGTCCTGCCACATTATCTGTTTCGGGCGGACAAACTACAAACTACAATGTGTTTAACAGTGCCGGAGTCCTGGTAAGAACCGGAAAATTTTCAGGCTCCGAAAACATCGACTTCTCAAACCTTCCTGAGGGATTGTATTTTATCTCAGGTATCTCCGGTTCCTACTCCTGGAACCGGAAGTTTATTCTTATCCGTTAATTATGGATGAGATTTCCGATGCCTCCGAAGAACAGGACCTTTTTGAACACCATCGTTTTGTGGTAGATCCCGGCCAGCAGCCGGAACGTCTCGATAAATTTGTTTTTACACGCATTCCCCAGGCCACCCGGACACGGGTTCAAACGGCCATTGAAGCAGGAAATGTGCGTGTAGATGGTAAACCAAGTAAGTCCAGTTATAAGGTCCGACCCGGAGATCAGATAACTGTAGTACTTCCCAAGCCACCAAGAGAAATTGAACTTATTCCCGAGAATATTCCCCTCGATATTGTTTTTGAGGATGAAGATCTGGTTATCATAAATAAAAAACCCGGTATGGTGGTCCATCCCGGTCACGGAAATTATTCCGGAACTCTGGTTAACGCGCTATTGCATCATTTTGCCAATTTGCCACAACTTCCTGCCCGGGAAGGTTTTCCCGATGAACCCCGGCCGGGCCTGGTACACCGTATCGATAAAAACACCTCCGGAATTCTTGTGGTGGCAAAAAACGAATTCAGCATGACCCGGCTGGCAAAAATTTTCTTCGATCGGGATCTCGACCGGAAATATAATGCCGTGGTTTGGGGAGAACCGGAAATTGATACCGGTAGGGTGGAGGGGCATATTGGACGATCCCTGAAAGACCGGAAGGTGATGGATGTTTTTCCCGAAGGAGATCAGGGAAAACATGCTATTACACACTATAGGGTGCTCGAGAAACTGGGATATGTTTCATTTGTGGAGTGTAAACTGGAAACAGGAAGAACCCACCAGATAAGAGTTCACATGCAGCACATCGGTCACCCCGTATTTAACGATGGCGAGTACGGTGGGAACCGGATATTAAAGGGAACAACATTTACTAAATACCGGCAGTTTGTGGAAAACTGTTTTGCGGTTTGCCCCCGGCACGCCCTTCATGCCAGAACACTTTCTTTTAAACATCCTAGGACCGGAAAGGAAGTGAGCTTTGAAGCTCCCCTTCCGGAAGACATGGAAAAGTTATTGGCCAAATGGAGAACCTATTCGGGCTCCCGGCATGAATAAAAAAAATCCCGCGATTGCGGGATTTTTAATGTGAAGCATGTTTTTTATTTCAATCCTTCCAGGGCATTTTTAATGCCGTCGAAATCAGGGTATTCCCCGGCAGTCGCCAGCACCTCAGCATAACGAACCACACCTTCTTTGTCAACAACAAAGCTGGCTCTTTTGCTCACTCCCTTCAGGCCGGCGGCAAAATTTTCAAGGAGAATTCCATACGCATTAACGGCTTCCTTGTTGAAGTCGCTCAGCAGAGGAAAATTAAGCTTTTCAAGCTCTTTGAATTTTGCAAGAGAAAAAGGCATATCTACTGAGATTCCGTAAACCACGGCATTCAATCCGTTGAAAGTTTCCAGTTCGTCGCGGGTTTGGCACATTTCTTTGGTGCAATTTCCGGTAAAGGCAGCCGGAAAAAATAACAGAACAACATTCTTTCCCTTATGATCTGAAAGGCTGTGGAAGTTTTTTTCGGTGTCCGGAAGTTTAAAGTCCGGGGCTTTTTGTCCAACGCTAATTGACATGGTGTTTGTTTTAGGTTTGTAATTTAAAGATTCGAAAATAATAATAAAGCAGCTTCATCTACCCGGCCTTCGTCGAGTAAAACGGAGGCAAAAGAATGAATTTTTTCCTTGTTTTTTCCTTCTGAAATTTGTTTGAAGAGCAAACTGCTTTTGAAAGTTTCAATTTCCTCAGATCCGGGAATATTCTCCATATTTCCTAGCTTTCCGAGATGGTTTCCGGACAGGAAAGGGCTAAGCCTGATTTCATCAGGCAAACGGTCAATGCCAATGCCCAGGGTGGTGAGGGGTTTTGCAATCTGGAAAAGTGCGTCGCCGGAAGCCCTGCAATACCAGTTTGCCCCGGCCCGGGAAACCAGATCAATTTTTTCCTGATCGATCATGCCTTGGTCATCCAAAACCGATTCGGAAATGTGAATGAGTACAATTTCGCAGATGATTAAATTTCCTGCTCCTCCATGGGTTCCCAGTTCAACCACTTCTTTCACTTTACATTCCATTTGAACCGGTGATTCCTTTACCCGAAATGGTTTTACTCTTTCCGAGGGAATCTTTGTGAAACCGGCTTTTACAAATTCATCAACCCCCTTGGGGTATTCTGCACTGGCCAACGACATTTGATGAACCATGGCATAATTCACCACATTAATTACAACCTCAGGTACTTCTTTTACGTTATCGTGGGTGTTTTTCGACTTTCCGGTTCTTCCGCTAAGAGCAGGTGAGAAAATGGCAATGGGGGGATTGCTGGAAAACACATTGAAAAAACTAAAGGGAGCCAGATTGGGATTTCCGGCCTTGTCGATGGTGCTGGCGAAGGCAATGGGCCGGGGTGCAACGGCATGCAATAAATAGCTGTGGAGCTGAGGTATTTTGGTTTCGGAGGGGACGATGGTTTTCACAGGCCAAAAATAGGAAAATAGATTATTGACACCGGCAGGAATCAAGGGGTTCAGGAGGAAGAGCTTCCCGCAGGGTAGCTGTGGAATCATCGCATAAAATGGCGCGAAACTTCCAGCCTTCCCGGGTATGAATCAGGTATTCAGGACAGGGCTTTAATTGGGTATTGCTTCTTTTGAAATCGACCATGGCTGAATCCAGGGAAGTAAGGAAGAAAGAGGAATCTTTGCCAAAACAACTCAATATACAACGCGTTTTGGGTTCCCAGTTTAAGTGGTAAACCCCAAGGCGCATTAAAATTTGCCTCTCGGGCGTCCACCAGGTAAAATCACGGTTCCTGATCAAAAGGAAATAGGATAGCAGAGATCCCAGCACAACTCCGATAAGGTATATTTTTAGACGGCGACCAAAGCCCCGGTCCTGATTCATCAACATAAGGCCAAAAATACTTATTAAATCAGAAGGCGGCCATCAGAAGGTCGAGATCCTTGTAAGGAAGTTTAAATAATTCCCCAAGGTATTTGTTGGTCAGAGCTCCGTTGTAGATGTAAACCCCGTTGCGCACACCGGCATTTTGTTTCAACATCTTCTCTACGCCTCCGGATTCACCGATATTGATAAGAATGGGCGAGAAAATTGTGCTCAGGGCGTAGCTGGCTGTGCGCGAAACCCGGCTGGCGATGTTGGGTACACAATAATGAATTACGCCATGTTTTCGGAAAACCGGATTGGTATGGGTAGTAGGCTTGGATGTTTCAAAGCACCCGCCCTGATCAATACTAATATCCACAATTACGGATCCTGCCTTCATTTCGCTGACCATTTGTTCGGTTACCACGCAGGGTGTGCGGCCTTCAATAGAGCGGATAGCGCCAATGGATACATCGGCTGTTTTAAGGTGCTTGGCCAGCACTTTAGGCTGAAGAACAGAAGTCCAGACCCTTTGCCCCAGTGAGTTTTGAAGACGGCGGAGTTTGTAAACAGAGCTGTCGAATATTTTTACCTGAGCTCCCAGACCCAGGGCAGCACGGGCAGCAAATTCACCCACGGTTCCTGCTCCCAGAATAACCACCTCGGTTGGACTGATTCCTGAAATACCTCCGAGGATCGAGCCCTGACCCTGATTTACATTGCTCAGGTATTCTGCAGCAATCAGGATTGAGGTGCCACCTGCAATTTCTCCCATAGAACGGATAATGGGATAAATGCCATCTTCGTCGCGAATCCAGTCAAAGGCAATCGCCGTTACCTTTTTCGCCATTAATTGTTTAACGAAATTTTCGGGTTGAATGGTAAGCTGAAGTGCTGAAAAAAGGGTTTGGCGGGGTTGCAATAAATCTACTTCTGCAGGCGAGGGCGGAGCAACTTTGATAATGATATCAGCTTTGTAAACATCTTCAACACTGTAAGCAATATCAGCACCCGCCTCGGAATAATCATGGTCGTGAAACTGGGCATTTTTTCCTGCATTGGTTTCTACCACCACACGGTGCCCGTTGTTAACCAGTAAGCCTACGGCATCGGGTACCAGGGATACCCTGTTTTCCTGAAATGAAGTTTCGCGTGGAATTCCAATGAAAAGCTTGCCTTTTTTCCGGGCCACTTCAAGCATCTCCTCCTGAGGAAGCAAAATGCCCCGGGCGAGAGATTGTAATACTTCTTTGGAACCTTTTACGGGCATAAGGCTGGGAATACACAAATTTCGGAAAAAACCGTCATTATTCCAATGTTATTTTTCGCTCATTATCAATTATTTGAATACGGATTCTCCGGGTTCCCTCCGGTAGCAGGTCTTCAACCAGTTCGGGCCATTCAATGAGGCATAGGTTTCCGCTGAAAAAATACTCTTCATAGCCCATGTCATAAACTTCTTCCAGCTTCTTAATCCGGTAAAAATCAAAATGAAATATGGTTTTCCCGTCACGGGTCCGATATTCATTCACCAGCGAGAAAGTAGGGGAAGCGGTATTTCCTGTAACCCCAAGGTTTTTGGCAATAGCTTTAATGAGCGTGGTTTTTCCGGCACCCATACTGCCATAAAAGGCAAGTATTCCCCGGGTTCCGGTTTGGGCAATTATCCGGCTGGCAACGGCTTCGGCCTCTCCCGGATTTTTCATAAAAAAGGTTTCCATTTTATTTGGCGGAAAGGCTTACGAAGGGAATAATCATTTCTTCCATGGAAATTCCCCCGTGCTGAAAAGTGTTTCTGTAATAATTTACAAAATGATTGAAATTGTTGGGGTAGGCAAAGAAAGTATCGTTTCGGGCAAAAACATAGGAGGAACTTACATTCATGCGGGGCAGGAATATATCCTCGGGGTTCCGGACTTCAAATACTTCTTTTTTGTCGTAGGAAAGACTCTTTCCGGTTTTGTATCTCAGGTTTGTATTTACATCCCGGTCGCCAATAATTTTGACGGGTTCGGTAACCTTGATAGTGCCGTGGTCGGTGGTAATAATGAGTTTGCCCTTTTTTTCGGCAATCTGTTGAATGATATCGTGAAGGGGACTATGCTCAAACCAGCTTAAGGTAAGGCTGCGATAGGCGCTGTCGTCGTCGGCCAGTTCTTTAATAACATCCATTTCGGTGCGGGCATGAGAAAGCATGTCCACAAAATTGTAAACGATTACATTGAGTTTGTTCTGGAGCAGGTTGGAAAAGTTCTCAGCCAGTTTTTTGGCGAAACTGTGGTTCAGAACCTTGTGATAACTGGTTTTTATGTTTTTTCCCAGGCGCTTTAAATGTTCTGCCAGCAGGGCTTCCTCGAACTGATTTTTGCTGCCCTCCTCATTTTCATTAATCCAGTACTGAGGATACTTTTTCTGAATTTCCGAAGGCATCAAACCTGCAAATAAAGCATTCCGGGCATATTGAGTGGCGGATGGCAAAATGCTCATAAACATTTCTTCTTTGTCAATCCTAAAATACTCACTCACTACCGGTTCAATAATTTTCCATTGGTCATACCTGAGATTGTCAATTACTACCAGAAATACAGGAGTGTTTCCCTCGAGCATGGGAACCAGGTAATTTTTCAACAGCGTATGCGACATGATGGGGGTGTCGGCAGCTTTTCCCTGCACCCATGCCGTGTAATTTTTTTCAATGAAGCGGGAAAACAGGGTATCGGCTTCTTTTTTCTGGGTAGTCAGAATTTCAGCCATGCCCTGGTCTTTGCTGCGTTCCAGTTCCAGCTCCCAGTAAATGAGTTTTCGGTAAACCTCACACCATTCCTCCCAGCTGAGTTTGTCGCTCAGGCTCATGCCGATATTTCGGAACTCCTGTTGGTAGGCACTGGAAGTTTTTTCACTGACCAGTCTTTTATTGTCCAGTATTTTTTTCAGCGACAAAAGGATCTGATTAGGATTAACCGGCTTAATCAGGTAATCGGAAATTTTAGATCCAATGGCGTCTTCCATGATTGATTCCTCCTCTGATTTGGTTATCATAACCACAGGAAGGGCAGGGCGGGAGTTCTTTATCCGGGTAAGGGTTTCCAATCCGCTCAGGCCGGGCATATTTTCATCAAGGAATACTATATCGAAGTCGGTTTTTTCAATTTGTTCAAGGGCTTCATTTCCATTGCTGGCGCTCACTACTTTATAGCCCTTTTCCTCCAGAAAAATGATATGGGGTTTTAATAAATCTATTTCGTCGTCGGTCCATAAAATTTTTACCTGGCTCATTTTTTTGTATTTGTGTAAAGATAGTCAGAAAATAAGGTTTTTTTTGCCTCTTACCTAATCGGGGTTTACAATAAAATGACAATGTTTCGCAGAAAGCCCTTTTCTTTTCAGCCGGAAATGCAAAATAAACTTTTAATAGATGTGGCCTTTGAAAGGAAACTAGCCGATAACCGGTGAGGCTTATGCGTCAGGCCGGCAGGGTTTTGCCTGAGTACCGTGAGGTTAGGGCTGCGGCCGGATCTTTTCTTAATCTGGTTAAGAACCCTGAATTGGCTTCTGAGGTAACTATTCAGCCGGTAGATATTCTGGGTGTAGATGCTGCCATTATTTTTTCCGACATTCTTGTACTTCCGGAGGCCATGGGCTTGCCCTATGAATTGATTGAAACACGGGGTCCGGTTTTTCCAAATCCCATACGAACCATGGGCCAGGTTGAGCAATTACGCATTGCCCGGGAAGCAGATTACCAATACCTTCTTGATGCCCTTTCTCTTACCCGTAAAAAGCTGGATGGAAGGGTGCCACTGATTGGTTTTGCCGGAGCCCCCTGGACTCTTTTCGCATACATGATTGAGGGAAAGGGTTCCAAAACATTTTCACTGGCCAAAAAATTCCTTTACGCCGAGCCACTCCTCTCGGAAAAACTAATTGATAAACTTTCCGAATCGCTCCTCACTTATTTAAAAGCACAGATTGCAGCGGGTGCTCAATGTCTGCAGGTTTTTGACAGCTGGGCAGGATTGCTATCCCTTGATATTTATAAGCGCTATTTTTTGGAACCCCTGGCCGTGGTTTTCCGGGAATTGAGGAAAAGCAACCCGGAGATTCCATTGATATTTTTCCCCAAAGATGCCCATTACCTTATTCCTTCTCTTTCCGATTTTCCCTGTCACGCCGTTTCTCTTGACTGGACGCTTGAGCCTGAGGAAGCACGCAAAAATCTCGGATCCGGAATGGTGTTGCAGGGGAATACCGATCCCTGTCTGCTGTATGCCGATTTCCCGGTAATTGAAACGGGGATAAAAAGGATGATGGAAAAGTTCGGTTCCGAAAAGCATATTGTAAACCTTGGCCATGGGCTATATCCCGACCTGGAAAAGGAAAAGGTGAAATTCTTCGTGGAAACGGTAAAAAAACTGGGAAAATAAATTCCTATTTTTTTACAATGGTAAGGGGCTGCATGAGGCCTTTCGCTTCAATAATATCCATTTTAAGAGAGCCAACTACCAATTCACACTGCCCTCTCACCGGAATTTTATTTACATCGTCGGAAATCCAGATTTTTAAATCTTCCTCACTTTTAAATATACGGCCCTTCTGAACCACTGGAACAAATTTGAGGCATTTAATGCGGCCCAGATCGGTTTTAATAACTTCACGACCAACAAACTTTATTTTCAAATCCCAGATTTCATTATCCATGAATGTGGTAACAGCAAACAAATCTCCTTTTTGAGCATTGGTGAAATCATAGGTTCTGGCAAAGTAAAAGGCGGATAACATATCCTGGATGTTTTCCGGTGTGGTAAAAATTTTACCATCGGCATCCACCTGATTTTTATAATGATTGTAAACCTGATTTTGCTGGAATTTGTAGCCTCCTTCATCTACCCTGCGAATAAATACCCAGGGTAAAATGGCTTCTTCATCCATATAGGTTTCGTAACGGTCCCGTACTTTAAAAAACCAGTCGAAGGAACCCTTGGTAATTCCAAGACCTACCACGTGGAAAGTATTTCTTCCCCCGATCTGTTTGTTTTCTTCTTTGATTTCCAGTGATGCAATGGCCGCATCCATAAATCCGTAATGAATCCGGTAGGTAATTTTTTCGCCCCGTTTAAATGCCGTTTGGTTATGTGACCTGAGTTTCGGCTTTTCTTCATCAGGAGAATTTTGGGTAAGGCCCGCATTGATAATCTCAAAAGGGTTGGAATTTCTTCCATTGAATGCAAAAACCAGAAAAAGGATTAGGATTCCCATGCCGGGTTTTAGCATTTGTTTAAGGAAATCGCCGGTTTTCATTTATTCAAATTTAATTTATTAAGGGATACTTTGCAAAATGTATGCCAAAGGAGAGGACTTTCTGTATTGATAATCAGGTCTATATGCTGAAGTTCTTTAATAACTCCAGTGCTTCCTCCATCTCGTCTTCAGGAACCATAACCTTTACACCACCCACGGCCTGAGAATAAAACGGATGGGCAGCGGTAATATTTTCATCTTTTACAAAACAGGTTATCCCATTTTCGTCCAGATAGGATTTTACCAGATAGGCCTTGTAAATTTCCTGATACGATACCAGTTCAACAAAACGGCTCATGAGGAAATCACACTTAATGATTCCAGTGCCACTATTCTTCCGCATGGAGCCAATTCCTCGGGTTGGGAATTTGAAAAAACAAGTGTGGTTTTTTTGGTCCCGAATTTTTTAATCATTTCCCCATACCATGCTTTCCCTGAGGCATCCAGGTTTGACAAGGGTTCGTCCAGGATCATACCGGGCCGATCGGTAAAAAAAGCAAGAGCCAGGCGGGTTTTTTGTTTCATCCCGCTTGAAAAATGAGAAAACGGGGTTTCGGGAGAGCCGGGCAGGTTAACAAGGTTTAGGGCTTCTTCAAGGGTTAGCGAAGTATGCAAGGGGGTAAATGAAAAATGAAATTTAAAAACCTCTGCAAGTGTTAAAAATTCCGGCAGGTCAAGATAGGGCCCTGCAAATGAGAATAAATTTTGCGGAGCTGATGTTTCATCTGAATGCCCGTATATGATTTTTCCCTTGTCTGGAATCATATAGCCAAGAAGTGTCAATGCCAGCGTGGATTTTCCGCTTCCGTTATTGCCAGTAATTCCTATTGTCTCACCTAATTCTATAGTAAGACTCAGGTTTTTGAAGACCCATTTGCGGTTGAATTTTTTGGATAAATCGTGGGCGGAAATAAAAGGGGTCATTCCAGGGCCTTTTTATTGAAGATTATATATCCGAAATGAAACAGAAAAGTGAAAGGTACTTCTTCATTGTGGTAATAGTTTACCCCTAAACTTGCAGGTCCAATAGGGGTGTGGGCCACCACCGAACCGGTTGTAATGTAATATTGTCGCTTGAAAGGATCGGCGTAACCGGGTTTGTTGTCGTCGAGACGAATGATTTGTTGGTAGGGTTGGTAGTAATAGGCTTCAAATCTAAGTTCAAAAATCTTCTTTATTACAAAAATATTTCGAAGGCCAAAGGCGAAATATTTTTGGGCCCTGTAGCGCTCCTGAAATAGTGTTTTGGTTTCTGGTGTTGGTTGAAAAGCCGGTGATGATAATACGCTTGATGTATAATTATTGAATAAAGACTGACTTGAGAACACCCCTTCAAGGTAAATCCCAGGGATGTAAAAAATTCCCGTTTTGAAATATTGTTCGAAAACTACACTTTGGACCACCCAGGTATGAAAATTGACAAAGGTGTCGGGAATTAATGAGGTAGTTCCGGGATAAAAAGTCTCGGTTCCTTCTATGAATTTAGACTTTGTCAATATCCTACTCCCCTGGTTCGCATATTGCTTCCTGTTAATGGTTCCTCTTTCGTATTCCATCCCCAGGGCATAAAAATTAAAGTCGGTATGATCCGAGGTGTCTGCCTCGGTAAAAAGTGAGGTTTGATAATACCGGTTAATAAGTTCTCCCACAGTTCCGTTAAAGGAAATTTTGGCTTTGTTTCCCAAGGGAAATGCCAGAGTTGCATCGCCGAAATTTTCGTACTGCACAAGGAAGGGAGGTTTTTCCGAACCGATAAAGGCCGAACTGCTTTTGAAAAAATCCCATCGGTTATAAGTATAGGAGGGCTCAATATAAAAGGGAATAATAAATGGGAAATCAATTCTGACTTTTCCCTGAGCACTGGCATACAACTTGCCGGTATATAAATTTCCGGAAATAGATAATCCCAAACGCCCCAGATAATTATATTGAAGAGCCAAAAACCCCATGTTTATGGGCCTGTTGGAAAAGTTCCCACCTACCTGGGCGGTAATATCACGTTCTTTTTTTACGTTCAACTCTAAATCAAAAAGACCGGTTTCTTTATTGTAGCGTGCGGTGGGATAAAGGGATTTAATTTTTTCATCTTCCGCCAAATGAAAGTAAAGTGGTTTTAATTTTGAAACCGGCATATTTTTGCCTCGACGGGAAAGGTGACCCTGAACATATTTAGCCTGGTTTTTTCGTAAACCCGATACCGTCACTTTTGAAAAAACGAGGGGCGCTTGCTTTTCCTTGAATTTTTTTCGCTGAACCTCTACCTCGTTTTTGGTAAGGGTCCGGGGAATGCGGAACTTTAACTCGTCCAGCTTTCGGATGGTGGCGGTATATCCCGAGTCGATTATTTCTTTTATGGATTCAAAATTGAAGGTTCCGGCCTGTGAGATGTTCGGTTCTATAATAACCCCGTTTTCGCAAATAATATCAAAATTGGTTTTTGCCAATAACATGGTTTTGAGTTGCGAAATCAGATTGTCTTCCCGGGGCGGCGGCTCATTGGCACTAACGTTGCTGCCAATAATTATGTCGGGGTAAAAATCTTCGTACATTACATTGGAAGGAAAGTTATTATAAATACCCCCGTCGAAAAGCAATTTTCCGTTTACCATCAGTGGCCTTAAATAAAAGGGGTACGACATGGAAGCACGTATTGCGGTTCCCACATCTCCCGATCTGAAAATGTAGGATTGCTTTTCCTCAATGTCGGAAGCCAGGCATCGAAAGGGAACGAACAGTGAGTCGAAGTTGTAGTTGGCGGTTGCGGTTGCGGTTGCCGTAAGTTCCATGAGCGTAAAATCAATAGGAACCGGACTTATTAAATTAGTAGGAAGCGTGGTTTCAAGCAACGAGTCGATCGAGAATTTTGCTGTAATCCAGGAAGCATTTTCGGTCCGCCTTTTGAAAAAATAAATGTTGCGCACATCAATTTCACCGAGGGCCTGTTTTTTAAAACTCTCGGAGGTAATAAAGGCTTCTATTTGCTCAGGGCTATACCCGCAGGCATATAATCCTCCTACCAGGGCCCCCATAGATGTTCCGCTGATGTAATCGATGGGAATACCGTTTTCTTCAAGGGCCTTTAAAACACCTATATGCGCAAGGGCATTGGCACCTCCGCCACTGAGAACCAGCCCTACCTTTTGTCCGAATACCTGAATTCCAAGGGTCAGCATAAGGAGAAACAGACCGATGGATTTTCCCGTTTCCTTCATTTAAATACAAAGCTAAAACATATCCGTAACAAGACGCCTATTTCCGGGGCGGGTTGGCTTGAATCAGAAGATTAAAGTCCCTGAAATAATCCCCGGCCTGAAGCATTCGGCAACCATACCAGGAACAAAATTCTCCATCAATCAAAAACAGGGATTTCGGTGAAAGTAATTCCTTTAATTCCTCCAGGTGTGAGGGTTTAAAAGGGAAGGGTTCTGTTGAGAAAAAGACCAGGTCAGCCTCCGATTGTTGAATTTGATCCAGACTTAATTCCGGATAGCGATTGTCGTTGCTGATTCCGGGTAAGGCATTTCGTAATCCGGCTTTTTCAAGAAACGAAGAAATAAATGTGTTCCTGCCTGCAGCCATATAAGGGTTTTGCCAGATGAGATATATAAAGGACCGGGGTTTCGAAAAGACGGGCCGCGCAAAGGCTTCTGAAATATCTTCTGCCAGTTTCCGGGCTTTTTTTTCTGTCCGGGTGATTTTTCCGGTTTCATTAATCATTTCCAGGGCATCCTCGAAGGTGTTTACATCGCTGGTCCAAACCGGAACTTTTTGCCGGAGATGTTCGAGGTGTTCTTTTACGTTTTCTTCTTTATTGGCAATGATTAAATCGGGCTGGAGATCCAGAATTTTTTCGAGATCAGGATTTTTGGTTCCCCCAACTCTTGTCTTGCTTCTGTACCAGGATTCCGGGTGAACGCAAAAAGTGGTAATTCCCTTGACGGCATCCTCTAAACCGAGAAACCAAAGCAATTCTGTTTGAGAGGGAACCAGGGATACTATCCGGACCGGTGGTTTTTCCAAATTAATTTCAAATCCTGTCTGGTCTTTGTATTTAGGCAAGGCGTGGTTTCGTTAATTATTTATTTCTTTGCAAAAAAACGAAATGAAAGCGATTATTAAAACTACAAGGGGCGAATTGGAAGTGGAATTCTTTGAAGCCGATGCGCCGGGAACGGTAAAGAATTTTGTTGATTTGTCAAAAAAGGGGTTTTACAACGGCCTGAAATTCCACCGTGTTATTCCCGGGTTTGTGGCCCAGGCAGGTTGTCCCAATGGCCGTGGCGATGGCGGGCCGGGCTATTCCATCAAATGTGAGCTGACCGGAGATAATCAATACCATGATAAAGGAGTATTCTCTATGGCCCACCGGGGTCGGGATACCGGCGGTTCCCAGTTTTTTATTTGTCTGAGCCGTGAGCAAACCAGGCACCTCGACCGTCAGCACACTTGTTTTGGAAAAGTATCAAAAGGTCTAGACCTTGTGGATAGTATAAAACAGGGTGATGTTATTGAATCGGTAGAAATTATCGATTGATTTCAACCCTTCAGGAAGTTTAAAACATCGTGGCCGGTAACGATGTAAGTTTTATCCTCTTTGAAGTCGCGTACCAGCACGGCAGGGTTTTCGGCATTTATCATCGGAGCCAGTAATTCCACAGGGGTATTAATATCCACAAAGGGAAAAGCTCTTTCCATAAATTCACTCAGCGCCTTTTTTCGGTTTGCCGGATCTGAAATTATGGCGCTGTAAATCTGGGTTTCGCGGATGGCTCCAACGATTCTTCGGTCTTTTACGACAGGGATCTGACTGAAATCGTTCTCGTGAATGCAGTTAATAGCCGTATCCAGGGTGTCGGTTGATTCCAGACAAATCAAATCGGCGTTTTTCTTGTTTTTTACCAATTCGCGGGCTGTAGCTCCTCCTGTATTTTCATAGCCCATTTTTCGCATCCAGTCCGGATTGAACATTTTGCGAACGTACCGTGAGCCGTGATCATGAAAAATAACCACTATGTTTTCCCCTTTCTTAAATTTTGTCTTTAATTGAAGTAGTCCTGCTATGGCAGATCCGGCTGAATTGCCTACCCAGATTCCTTCCTTTCTTACTATTTCACGGGTAAAAAGAGCAGCATCGCGGTCGGTAACTTTTTCGAAATGATCTATGACACTGAAATCTACATTTTCAGGAAGAAAGTCTTCGCCGATTCCCTCGGTAACATAGGGGTAAATTTCGTGCTTGTCGAATTCTCCTGTTTCCTTGTATTTTTTGAATATCGAACCGTAGGTATCTATGCCCCAGACTTTGATTCCCGGATTTTTTTCCTTGAGATATCTGCCCGTTCCGCAAATGGTTCCCCCGGTTCCCACCCCAACCACCAAATGGTCTATTTTTCCGTCGAGCTGTTCCCAGATTTCCGGTCCGGTAGTTTCATAATGGGCCTGTGCATTGCTCAGGTTGTCGTATTGATTGGCTTTCCAGCTGTTTGGAGTTTCTTTAACCAGACGGGAAGAAACCGAGTAGTAAGACCGCGGATCTTCGGGTTCAACATCGGTTGGGCACACAATAACCTCGGCTCCAAAAGCCCTTAAAGCATCAATTTTTTCGCTCGATTGTTTATCGGTGGTGGTAAAAATGCACTTGTAGCCCTTAATTATGGCTGCAATGGCCAAACCCATTCCGGTATTTCCGCTGGTGCCCTCAATAATGGTTCCTCCGGGTTTCAATAGTCCTTTTTTCTCGGCGTCTTCAATCATCTTAAGTGCCATCCGGTCTTTTATGCTGTTTCCGGGGTTAAAGGTTTCAACTTTTGCGTAAACGGTGGCAGGGATTTCCTTTACAATGGCATTGAGTTTTACCAGTGGCGTGTTGCCGATGGTGGAAAGAATATTTTCGTGGACGTTTTTAGGCATTATCAGATTTTTGACAAAGGTAAAAATTGAAATTTATGAGAATCAGGAAAAGGATAATTTGAAAAATAAAAAAACCCCCGGTTTGTCGGGGGTAATATGAAATGAAATTTGAGAAAATCAGGCTCCGTGAAGAGCAGCTTTCTTCTCAAGTAATTCTTCCTTTGATTCCACAATGGCCTCATCCGGAACGCAGCAATCAACCGGGCAAACAGAGGCACACTGGGGCTCGACATGAAATCCTACGCACTCCGTACACTTGTCAGGAACAATATAATACAAATCGGCAGAAAGGGCTTCCTGTGGAGCATCGGCTTCCAGAGTAAGTCCGCTTTTGGTGGTAAAGGTGCCGGATACAGCGGTTTTATCGGAAAGCCTCCATTCGGCTCCGCCGGCATAAATGGCATTATTCGGACACTCAGGTTCGCAGGCTCCGCAATTAATGCACTCTTCGGTGATTTTAATGGCCATAAAATTGGAATTTGGTTCTATACAAAGGTAAAAAAAAATTACATGGTTAATTAATTGTAAACAAATAATATAAGGCTCAAATACGTGGAATTTGGAAATTTCTTTATGTTTACCCACCGGAAAATAACCTGCCGGAATTATTGAGATACTATGGGAGCCGGGTCGCTGATACTCTTGATCATTTGTGGAGTCCTCTTTTCAGTAGGAGGTATTTTGGTAGCCAAACTTTTTGGTCCCTCCTCCTATAACGAACAAAAGCTGGAAGCCTACGAGTGCGGGGTTCCTACCGAAGGTGGAACCTGGATTCAGTATAATGTTGGTTATTACCTGTTTGCCCTTATCTTTTTGATTTTTGATGTTGAAATCGTGTTTCTCTTTCCCTGGGCTGTTGTGATTCGTGAGATGGGAGTGATTGCATTTTTGGAAGTCTTGATTTTTGTGTTTATATTATTCTTAGGGCTTTTATATGCCTGGAAAAAAGGAGCTTTAAAATGGGTTTGACAGATAATTTTCCCGGAACAGTTAAGCAATGGCCCGGAGGCAGTTTGCTCGTTTCCTCCGTGGACAAAGTGGTTAACTGGTCGCGATCAAATTCGCTCTGGCCTCTTGTCTTTGGAACTTCCTGTTGCGCCATTGAAATGATGTCGGCCGCTTCGGCCAAACACGACTGGTCGAGATTTGGCTTCGAAGTGGCCCGTGCCACGCCCCGTCAGGCCGATCTTATTATTTGTGCAGGAACCATTGTTTACAAAATGGCGCCCGTGCTGAAACGGCTCTATGACCAGATGCCCGACCCCAAATATGTTATTGCCATGGGTGCATGTACCATTTCAGGCGGCCCCTTCTTCTATAATTCCTATTCTGTTGTAAGGGGTATCGACCATATTGTACCTGTAGATGTTTATATACCCGGTTGCCCCCCCAGACCGGAAGCCTTGTTGCATGCATTGATTGAATTGCAAAGAAAAATTAAAACCCAAACGGTTGTTCGACCCGTAAGACCGGAAGCTTTTTGATGAATAACGAGGAACTAAAAAATTTTGTTGCCGCCCATTGCCCCGAAGCCGTAGCTGAAGAAAATACCGAGTGGCTTAATGTGGTGGTTCCCCACGATAAGGTGCGGGATCTTTTGTTTACCCTCCGCCATGATCCCAATACCGAACTCGATTATCTTTTTTGTCTTTCCGGAGTCGACTGGAAAACGCATTTTCATGTGGTTTATCACCTCGAGTCTAAAAGGCATAAGCATATTGTTGTTGTAAAGGCAAAAGTTGAAGACCGGAACAACCCTGAGGTTCCCACCATTTGCGATATCTGGAGAACGGCGGAATTTCACGAGCGGGAAGTTTTCGACCTTTTTGGCATTCGCTTCACGAATCATCCCGACCTGCGTCGTTTGTTCCTCGACGATACCTGGGGCTTTCCCCTGCGTAAGGATTATCAGGATGATGTAACCATTGTTTCCCTATGAACATTTTCGAGCCGGAAAATAAAAAGTTGGTGGAGTCGGAACAGGACTTTGTGGTTAATGTGGGACCCCAGCATCCCAGCACCCACGGCGTATTGCATTTGAAAATTAAGCTGGAAGGTGAAACCATTAAAGCCGTTCAGCCTCATCTGGGATATATTCACCGCTCGATTGAAAAAATGTCAGAAGCGGGAAGCTATCGCCAGTTTTCCTATCTCACCAGTCGTATGGATTATCTTTCTTCCCACATGAATAACCAGGCCTGTGCCCTGGCCGTGGAGAAAGCAATTCAGGTAGAAGTTCCGGAAAGAGCCAAAGTAATCCGGATTCTTATGGCGGAACTAACCCGCCTGGCCTCACATCAATTGTGGTGGGGTGCCATGGGGCTCGACCTCGGCGCCATTACGCCCTTCTTTATCGGCTTCCGCGACCGGGAGGAAATACTTGAAATTTTTGAAGATACCTGTGGAACCCGCTTAACCATGAACTATGTGGTTCCTGGCGGTGTTATGGTTGACCTGCATCCCGACTTCCAGAAAAAGGTTGTGGCTTTTCTCGGACGATTCAAAAAGAGAATTAAGGAATACGACGATCTGGTTACCGGAAACATTATTTTCGAGCAAAGAACCAAAGGAGTAGGTGTGATTTCAGCTGAGGATGCCATTTCTTACGGTTGCAGCGGACCGGTGGCCCGTGCCAGCGGCGTTTCCTGTGATATACGAAAACTTCACCCGTACGACGGTTACGAAAAACTTGAATTCAAAGAATGTATTGAAACCGAAGGCGATTGTTTTGCCCGTTACAAGGTTCGCATGGAGGAAATGAAGGAGTCGGTAAAAATTATTGAACAGTTGATCGACAATATTCCCGAGGGCGATTTTCAGGCCAAAACAAAAAATGTGTTGAAGCCACCCAAAGGAGAATGGTTTACACGGGTTGAAACCGCCCGAGGTGAATTGGGCGTTTATTTGATTTCCGACGGAACCATGAAACCTTACCGGGTTAAATTCCGCTCCCCGAACTTCAGCCATGTGAGCGCACTGGAACACATGTCTAAGGGCGGAAAAATCGGAGACCTTGTAGCAATCATGGCAACACTTGACTTAGTAATACCGGATGTGGACCGGTAATTTTATATGTACGATTTTTCAGGGGTAACCCGGGGCATACATGAATTTTTGAGCGGACATTTCAGTCCCCTGGGTGTTACATTATGGGAAATGGTAATTGCAGGGGTGGTACTACTCCTTTCTCTGGTGTTAATTGCTTTTACACTTGGTTACATGGAAAGAAAGGTGGCTGCCTTTATGCAGCTTCGCCTGGGTCCGAACCGGGTTGGATTCCGGGGAACCCTTCAGATTGTTGCCGATACACTGAAACTTTTATTTAAGGAAACCTTTGTTCCACAGGCTGCCGATAAAATGCTTTTCAATCTGGCGCCGATAATAATGGTGGTTGTTACCATGTTGAGTCTGGCTCCCATTCCTTTTACAGAAACCCTCCAGTTCTACGACATGAATATCGGCGTGTTTTATGTGTCGGCCGTTACCTCCATTGGTGTGGTTGGAATTTTAATGGCGGGATGGTCTTCCAATAATAAATACTCTTTGCTGGGAGCCATGCGATCCGGAGCCCAAATTGTCAGCTATGAACTTTCGGCCGGACTATCCATCATCGTTATTGTGGCCCTTTCCGGAAGCATGCAGTTTTCTGAAATTGTTCAATCTCAGGCGAACGGATGGTGGATTTTTAAAGGACACATTCCGGTCTGGATTGCCTTTGTGGTTTTTTTGATCGCAGGAACCGCTGAGTTAAACAGAGCTCCATTCGATATGGCGGAAGCCGAATCTGAATTAACCGCCGGGTTCCACACCGAATACCCCGGAATGCGTTTTGCCATGTTCCTTCTGGCTGAATATTTGAACATGTTTATCCTCGCTGCTATTGGCGCTACCCTTTTCCTCGGTGGCTGGATGCCCCTGCATATTGGAAATCTGGAAGGATTTAATAAAGTGATGGATTTTATCCCGCCCCTGGTTTGGTTTATGGGTAAAACATTTTTGATTGTGTTTATTATTATGTGGTTCCGGTGGACTTTTCCGCGGCTTAGAATTGACCAGCTTCTTACCTTGGAGTGGAAATTTTTAATGCCCATTTCACTGGTTAACCTGATATTAGTTGCACTGGCTGTAATTTTGGGATTGCATTTTTAAATTGAAACTATGATCCGGTATCTGGCAATGTATTTTGGTTCCATCATCAAAGGAGTAAAATCTCTTTTGAAAGGAATGAGACTTACCGGGTATTATTTCACCCACCACAAGGAAATTATTACCCAGCAATACCCGGAAAACAGAGATAATGTTCCCATGGGCGACCGCTTCAGGGGCGAGGTGGTAATGCTTCACAACGAAAGCAACGAGCACCGTTGTACCGGGTGTACCGCCTGTGAAATTGCCTGTCCTAACGGAACCATTAAAATTATTTCAAAGTGGGAAGTTAATGCTGAGGGGAAAAAGAAAAAAGCCATCGATCAGTTCGTGTATCATTTAGGGATGTGTACCTTCTGCAACCTGTGCATCGTTTCCTGTCCTACCGATGCCATTGTAATGGCCAAAGATTTTGAGCACAGTTCCTACGACAGGAAAACCCTGACGAAAATTCTGAATAAGCCTGGATCCAAAATTGAAACCGGAGTAGAGTAAAATGACGATAGCCAACTTTATTTTTTATCTGGTTTCCTCCATGATCCTGGTTTTCGGGGTTCTTACCATTTCTACCCGACAACTTTTCCGGTCGGCCATTTATCTTTTGTTTTCTCTTATTAATGTGGCGGCTTTGTTTTTCCTTATGGACAATGAGTTTCTCGCCGCAGTGCAGGTGGTGGTGTATGTAGGAGGAATAATTGTGTTGATTTTGTTTTCACTGTTCCTTACCCAACAGGCCGGACTGAAACTTCCCTTGCCGGGTTTAGGGAGATCCATGATGGCCGGACTTCTTAGCTTTTTCGGATTTGTATTGTTGTTTTCCTTGTTGCTGGCTGCATCGCCTGAAGCCGATGAGAATTCTTTTTCGGCCATTACCATGAAAGAAATTGGATTTGGTCTGCTGAATTTTGGAAAGAACGGATATGTATTGCCCTTTGAAGTAGTAAGCATTTTACTTCTGGCAGCCATGATAGGAGCTATTGCCATTGCCTTTAAAACCAAAAAAGAATGATCTCGGTTCCGGTAACACATATTCTTTTTGTTTCATTTGCCCTGTTTTTTATAGGCGCATACGGGTTCTTTACCCGCCGGAACATGATCACCATGCTAATGGCGGTTGAACTTATGTTGAATGCCGTGAATATTAATTTTATTGCCTTTAACCGCTACCTGTATCCGGGTCAGCTCGAGGGCTTATTCTTTTCAATCTTTATTATTACCATTGCTGCTGCCGAAGCGGCCGTTGCCATTGCTATTATCATTAATATTTACCGGAGGTTTAAAACAATCGACAGCGACGATATAGATTCGCTGAAATTTTAATGGAAGGGTATAGTTATATTATCTGGATTTTGATTTTGCCCCTGCTTACCTTTCTGGTAACTGGATTGGGGTCCCGGAAAATTTCTCCCACGCTGGCCGGAATTATCGGGACAACCTCCATGGGAATTTGCGCCTTGCTTTCCATCTATACAGCCGGGTCATATTTTGGATATTATTCAAACGGAGTTTATCCCTCGCTGAAAGTTTTTGACCTGCCCTGGTTAAGTTTTACCGAAAATCTTTCCATCCATCTGGGAATGGTTTTGGATCCCATTTCGGTAATGATGCTGGTGGTTGTTACCCTGGTTTCTTTTATGGTGCATCTATACTCCATTGGATACCTTCACGGAGAGAGCAGGGGAGGGGTATATTTCAGCTACCTGTCACTGTTCAGCTTTTCCATGCTGGGCCTGGTGGTTTCAACCAATCTGTTCCAGATGTATATTTTCTGGGAACTGGTAGGAGTTTCTTCTTTCCTTCTTATCGGTTATTATTTTACAAAACCCTCGGCAGTTGCCGCTTCAAAAAAGGCATTTATTGTTACCCGGTTTGCCGACTTCGGATTTTTGGTGGGTATTCTGATTATGGGTTATGTAGGCGGATCATTTGAGTTCGATGCTATTATTTCCCGACTTACCAATCCGGAATCTCCCGAATTCCTTACCGCAACAGGAGCAGGGTTTCTCGGCATTTCCTTACTCACCTGGTCCCTGGTTTTAATTTTCATGGGCGGTGCCGGAAAATCGGCCATGTTCCCGCTGCATATCTGGCTTCCCGATGCCATGGAAGGACCCACTCCCGTTTCGGCGCTTATCCATGCTGCTACCATGGTGGTGGCCGGAGTTTTTCTCGTGGCCCGACTCTTTCCGGTTTTTTTCCAGGTTCCGGTTGCTCTTGATCTGGTGGCCTGGGTAGGAGCACTTTCTGCGCTTTTTGCAGCCATCATTGCCTGTACCCAAACCGATATAAAACGTATCCTCGCTTATTCCACCATGTCGCAGATTGGCTATATGATGTTCGGTCTGGGAGTTTCCGGTATGGGAGAAGCCGGTTTGGGGTACATGGGATCTATGTTCCATTTGTTTACTCATGCCATGTTCAAAGCCCTGCTTTTCCTGGGTGCCGGAGCTGTAATTCATTATGTGCATAGTAACGAGGTTTCCGATATGGGGGCGCTCAGGAAAAAAATGCCCGTTACGGGTTTGTTATTTCTCCTGGCCTGTTTGTCCATCAGCGGAATTCCGCCCTTTTCAGGATTCTTTTCTAAGGAAGAAATTCTGACAGCAGCACTCATGAAAAATCCGGTTGTTTATGGCATCGGATTATTTACGGCAGGTTTAACGGCCTTTTACATGTTCCGTCTTTATTACCTCATATTTTGGCATAACAAACCTTATCACGATAAACCTTCTCCACTTCCCAGAAAAAAAGAAGCCCCTTTAACCATGATGGTTCCTATGATCCTGCTTGGGTTTGCCACCCTGGTTTCCGGATTTTTCCCTTTTAACAATTTTGTTACCTCCGACGGAAAACCCCTGGAAATAACTTTCCATGCCGACCTTTCTGCCATCGCCATTGGAGTTTCACTAACCGGAATTGCCCTGGCCTCGGTTTTTTATTTACGGCCCGGCCCCTGGCCCGATAAAATTGCCACGGCTCTCGGTGGATTTTTTACTACCGTTTACCGCAAATTTTATATTGATGAAATTTATACCCTGGTAGCAAAGAAGTTTATCATCGGAACCGTTTCGCCTGTTGCCAATTGGTTCGACCGGAATGTGGTTGACGGACTGATGAATTTTACGGGAACTGTTATGGGCGTTTTTTCCGACAGCATTAAGGTTTGGCAATCCGGTAAAATCCACGGATATCTGTTATGGTTTTTTGCCGGGTCGATGATTGTTTTAATATTAATGTTTATCCTGTAAAGCCATGAATCTCACCCTCCTCGTATTGGTTCCGGTAATTACTCTTGCAGGTATATTGCTCGTGAAAAATAAGGGAGGTGCGAGAACCGTGGCCCTCATTGGATCTGTGGTCCAGTTGGGGTTTTCCCTGCTGTTGCTTTTCATGTATGGAACCGAAAGAAAATCCGGAAACTCCACCGATTTTCTTTTTGAAACAAAACAGGTTTGGTTTGAACAATGGAATATTCATTATCACACCGGGGTAGATGGAATTTCCGTAGCCATGATCCTGCTTACCTCCTTTGTGGTTTTGGCAGGAGTACTTGTTTCCTGGAATGTGGAAAAACTATCCCGCGAGTTCTTTTTCCTCCTTGTTTTTTTGGGAACCGGGGCTTACGGATTTTTTATTTCTCTCGATCTGTTTACCATGTTCTTCTTCTTTGAACTGGCGGTAATTCCCAAATACCTTTTGATTGCCATCTGGGGCAGCGGACGAAAAGAATACAGTGCCATGAAACTGGCCTTGATGCTGATGGGGGGCTCTTCCCTTGTTCTGGCCGGCATATTCGGACTTTATTATTATACCGGGGTTTATGGCAATGGTTCAACCTTTAATCTGATTGAAATTGCTGAGGCGGGAATTCCTCTTGAAATTCAATCTTTCCTTTTTCCGCTTATGTTTATCGGGTTTGCCGTTCTGAGTGCCATGTTTCCATTTCATACCTGGGCACCCGATGGGCATTCTTCGGCTCCCACCGCCGCTTCTATGTTTCTTGCGGGAATTTCCATGAAACTGGGAGGGTACGGATGTTTACGCCTGGCCGCAAATTTGTTTCCTGAGGCCGCCGCGGAATATTCCTTCTATATTATTCTGCTTTCCATTACCGGAATTGTATACGGAGCGGTGGTTACCCTTTTCCAAAAAGACATCAAACTGATGAATGCCTATTCTTCCGTGAGCCATTGTGGATTTGTGTTATTGGGAATAGGAATGATGACCAAAACAGCAGCAACCGGTGCGGTTCTTCAAATGATTTCTCACGGTGTTATGACAGCCCTTTTCTTTGCCGTGATTGGAATGGTATACGAAAGAACTCATACCCGGATCGGATCGCAAATGGGAGGCCTGTTGAAAGTGATGCCTTTTATTGGAACCTTGTTTTTCATTGCGGGTCTTACTTCTCTTGGACTGCCGGGCTTTTCCGGATTTGTTGCCGAAATGACCGTTTTTGTGGGATCCTTCCAGGTGCCCGGCTTGTTTTATAAGGCAGCTACGGTACTTGCCTGTGCCTCCATCGTGGTTACAGCAGTTTATATTCTGAGAGCCGCAGGTGTAACGCTGATGGGTCCGCTGAAGGAAGAACATGCCACCCTTACTGACGCCGCCTGGAATGAAAAGGCTGCCGGTGCGGTATTGGTATTTTGTATTGTTGTTATGGGCTCTGCCCCCTGGTGGTTGTCTGATCTTATTCAGGCCAGCATTCCCGGAAGTTTCGAACCTTTAATAATTTTGCCCCACTAATATGGATTTCATAACACTGGTTTCGCTTTTACGGATGGAATTGCTGCTCACGGCGGGCCTTGTTGTGCTTTTGATTTATAAAATTTTCTACGAAGGGGCAAGGGATAAAATGGCAGGATGGTTCACGGTGTCTGTTCTTTTAGGAACCTTCCTCTGCGGGATTTTCCTGCCTGCCGAAGGGGGGTATTTCGGTGGGATGTTTATTACCGGATCTCTTGCAGGAATGGAAAAATCCATCCTTTCACTGGGTTCCGTTTTTATCATTTTGTTTGGACGCACCTGGCTTGAAAACAGCCGCCATGAACTGGAGTTTTACCTCCTTATACTTTCGGTTTTACTGGGAATGTTCTTTATGATTTCGGCCGGACATCTGCTGATGTTTTACCTGGGTCTTGAATTGGCCACCCTACCCCTTGCCGCTCTGGCAGTTTTCGATTTCAATAAGTCCCGGTCAAGTGAAGCCGGCGTCAAACTCATTTTGAATTCTGCCTTTTCCTCCGCGCTGCTTCTTTTTGGGGCTTCACTGGTTTACGGAGGTTCCGGAACCCTTTACTTTCCCGAATTAAATTCCGCCATAACCTTCCCCGCTTCACGAGGATCGTCCTTTTTGCTCCTGGCCGGTTTTTCTTTTCTGTTTACAGGCTTCGCCTTTAAAATTTCCGCCGTTCCTTTTCATTTATGGACGGCAGATGTATATGAAGGTGCTCCGGTTCCGGTTACCGCATTTCTCTCGGTAATTTCCAAAGGGGCCGCATTGTTTGTTTTTGTGGCCGTCCTATACCGGGTATTCCCCCTCTATAGCGAAACCTGGTCGCTGGTTACCGGCTTAATGGGCGCACTTACCATGGTTATCGGAAACCTGTTTGCCATGCGGCAGGGAAATCTCAAACGATTCCTGGCCTTTTCTTCCATTACCCAGGTTGGATTTTTACTCGTAGGCGTGGCCTCCGCCAGTCAGCTCGGGCATGCCGCAGTGCTATATTTCATGTTGATTTACCTGTTCAGTAACCTGGGGGCTTTCGCTGTAGTTTCCGTAATTGCCGACAAAACGGGAAAGGAAACCCTTTCCGATTACAGGGGCCTCTACAAAACAAATCCCATGCTGGCCCTGGCATTGTTGGTTGCTCTTTTTTCATTGGCCGGAATTCCACCGACCGCCGGATTTTTCGGAAAACTGTTTTTGCTTAATTCAGGTGCTTCCTCCGGAATGATTTATCTGGTAATCTTTGCCTGTATGAACATGGTTGTAAGTCTGTATTATTATTTGCGGGTAGTTAAAGCCATGTTCGTTGATACTTCCGACGACCCCATTCCACATTTCAATTCAGGGTTACCGGTAAAAATTGTGCTTGCATGTTCCGTCCTGGGCATTATTCTTCTCGGGTTTTTCGGAGGCTTGTTTGATTATTTCACTTCCTTAACGTTTGGATTGCAATGAACCGGTTGAACAAAGAAGCCCATGTGGTTGAAGAACTTAACGGCGTTAAATGTTCGGTAATTGAAAAGAATGTCAGCGCCGACAGGGCCGAATTCCTTAAAAATCTGCTTGAGTTTAACGGTCACGAAGTTGTAGTAGCTGAATCTCCGCCACCCAAAGCCCCGCCAAAACCGGCTCCCAAACCGGCTCCTGAAGGCAGCACCACTCCGGCTCCCGAAGCCGAACCCCCGAAGCCTGAGCCTCCTCCGGGTCCCAAACTTTACAATGTAGGTGTTACTAATATCCTTTTCCATCCCATGCTGGCCGTTTATCAGCGGGCTTTAAAAACCCCGGAAGGAAAGATTGTTTCGATTGCCTACTGGAACCAGGAACCTGACCCGGGAACCTGGTATTGGAACCTCCGGAAAAAGCCATAAACAAGCCTTTTCAGCCGACTACAAGCCGATTTTCGCCCCCCGATTTGTGCCTTCCTGTATGTGAAAAAAGATTACTTTTATACCTGCAAAAAAATGACCTATTCCCTATGACAGCAGTAACAAAAGAATTAGAAAGTGTAGTGGTGCGTTTCTCAGGTGATTCCGGCGACGGAATGCAGCTTACCGGAACTCAGTTTACGGATACCGCCGCTTATCTGGGAAGCGATTTGGCAACCTTTCCTGAATTTCCGGCCGAGATTCGTGCCCCCGCCGGAACCCTCGCGGGTGTATCGGGATACCAGTTG
>ERZ869936.813-NODE-813-length-26248-cov-19.342496_pt1 | contig 26248 bp, 21 predicted proteins | sample MGYA00520876_ERZ869936 | MGnify/ENA primary metagenome ERZ869936 (study PRJEB32218, sample SAMN09650985) | biofilter metagenome | isolation source: enrty point of leading RO module | place: Saudi Arabia: Thuwal, RO plant located on Red Sea | collected 2016-02-17 ... | reverse complement strand
TAGATGTCGGCCGCCTTCTGGAGTTGATCGACTTCGATCCATTCGTCTTTCGTGTGCGCCTGGGCAATCGATCCGGGACCGAAGACCACCGACGGAACGCCCGCCTCGCAGGTGCGGGACGCGTGCGTGCCGTAGGGGACGCCGATTTTCCGTCGATCGCCGGCGAACTCTTCGATGGCCGACATCAACCGGTCGGCGAGCGGTCCGTTGTCGTCGTCGGAGAGAGTCTCGCCGATGATCCACGGAGGCAGCATTTCGAAGTCGAAGTCGAGATGCTCGCTGAGGTACTCGCCGACCGCCTCAATTGCGGCGTTGCCGTCTTCGCCGGGGATGCAGCGGCGGTCGACTTCGATCGTGCAGGCGTCGGGAACGACGTTGACGCTCACGCCCCCTTCAATGCGGCCCACGCTGAGCGTCGCCGGCCCACACAGAGGGTGCGGCTTCACACGGTCACCGAGTTCCGACGCGTACCGCTCCAGGCACTCAAGCACTTTCGCCATGCGGTAGATCGCGTTCACGCCCTGGGTCGGGTCGGAACTGTGACAGGCGCGTCCCGGGGTGAGGATCTTCCAGCGCGAGGCGCCGCGATGGGCGACGACGACGTGCAGTTCGGTCGGTTCGGCAATGATCGCCATGTCGGGCGCACTGGTAAGCCAGTCGACGCGCGGCTGCGGTTCCTGCCAGAGTTGCACGAGATCGCGGATGCCAAGCTGGGTCGATTCCTCATCGCAGGTGCACGACATGACGACCGTGGCGGCATGCGCGCCGCCGTCCGCCGCCAGCCTGGCGAATGCCGCCAGCATCGACGCCATGCCGCCTTTGACGTCGCACGCCCCGCGCCCGTAGAGCCGGCCGTTCTCGACCGACGGCTCGAACGGCGGAATCGTCATTCCGTCGACCGGCACGGTGTCCTGATGCGCGTCGAGCAGGACCGTCGGACCGCCGTTCGCGCCCGGCAGGCGGGCGACGACGTTCGAGCGTCCCGGAACGACTTCAATCCGCTGATGCTCGACCCCCAGATCGCTGAAATACTCAACGAGATACTCCGACATACGGGTTTCGAAGTATTCCGGCCCGGAAAGCGGCCGCCCCATGGGATTGACGCTGGGAATGGCGACCAGTTTCTGCAGAACGAGAAGAGGATCGGTATGCACGGGGGATTGAAGGCTCAGTGGGAACGACGGCTGCGAAAAACGAATCGCTTCATCTTACTCTTCGAGGGCACGGATTCTCAGTGCAGTGATCCGCACCGGCCGCGGGCCGTAACGCGTGTCGTAGACGCCGAAGATGACGTCGCCCGTCGAGTAGTTCTCCAGCCTCTGACCTTCGAGCACCTTGGCCTTGCCGACCTGAAACTCAAGCTCGCCGTCGCGAAGAGTCACGCGGAACGGTTGTTCCCTCCGCCACTCGTGCCCCTCCAACTGGTAATGGGCGTCTTCGATGGCGGTGTCTCCCCGATATTCGGTGATGAACCAGGGACTGCCGCTTTCCTTCATCGTGACGTTGGAGATGGAGTACCCGCGTCCCTGGTCCCAGCCGACCAGCAGAAACCATCCCCCGTAATCCTGCATTTCAATGACTCCTTCCAACTCGAAGTCTTTGGCTCGCGCCAGTTTGAGCGCGGCGTTGTGCCCTTCGACGAGTTGGATGCCGCCGTTGACGACCGCCCATTTGCCGTCGGCTGCGTACTTGCCCAGCACGAACGGGTGGCCCGGCGCCGGACCGGTGAACTCAAGGTCGTCGAGCGGAGTGATCGGGGCCGACTGGGCAATCGGACGGACACCTTGCGCCCGCCGCCCCGTCTTGTGCAGCACCTTCCACCGCGAGGTAATCGTCACCTCGTCTTCGGCCGCAGCCTCCTCTGCGTCGCCATCGGCCTGGGCGCGAAGAGAGATGGGACAGGCAACGAGAATTGCCAGACTCCAAAGACCGGTCTGTAAAGCCCGCATGGACGCCACCTCGGTTCATCAGCTTGGTGTTTCCTGTATCAGACAGTGTGCCCCAGGTCTCTGTGCGGTTCAAGCGACAAGCAAGTTCGCCCCGCCGTCGGCTGGGCTCGGTTCCGAGGCCGAACAACCGCCGTGCGGCGACGATTCCGTCATCACACAACGGCAGCGGCCCTTCGTTTTCACTCTCCGTTCGACTTGCTAAAGTATCGCTCCCAACATAAGGAGCACCACATGCCGGCATTACGAGAGAGCAGCGTCCAGGGCGTCCCGGTTCGCCGTGGCAAAGTCCGCGACATCTACGATTTTGGCGATCGCCTGTTATTCGTGGCGACCGATCGAATCAGCGCGTTCGATTACGTGCTGCCCACCGGAATCCCGGATAAAGGGCGGGTGCTGACGAAGATCAGCGAATTCTGGTTCGACCGGCTGGAAACGCCGCATCACCTGCTCAGCATGGATTTGTCCGATCTGCCGCTGCCGGAAGGGACCGATCTGGAGAATCTCGACGGCCGCAGCATGGTCGTGAAGAAGACCGACGTGATCCCGATCGAATGCGTTGTGCGGGGCTACCTCGCCGGGTCCGGCTGGAAGGAGTACGGTCAATCGGGCACCGTCTGCGGTCTCAAGCTGCCTGCAGGCCTGCACGAGAGCAGCCAGTTGCCCGAACCGATCTTCACCCCGGCCACCAAGGAGGAATCGGGACACGACGAGAACATTTCGTTCGAGCGGATGTGCGAGATCATCGGCCCCGAACTGGCCGAAGAACTGCGCCGCCGGAGCCTCGAAATCTATCGCCAGGGCGCGGAGTACGCCCGGACGCGCGGGATCATCATCGCCGACACCAAGTTCGAATTCGGCCGGATCGGAGATGAGATCATTCTGATCGACGAAGTTCTCACGCCGGACAGTTCCCGCTTCTGGCCGGAAGACCAGTATGAACCCGGTCAAGGGCAGCCGTCGTTCGACAAGCAGTTCGTGCGCGACTGGCTGGTGGAGTCCGGCTGGGACAAGAACAGCGAGCCTCCGGCCCTTCCGGACGATGTCGTCTCGAAAACCCGCGAGAAGTATATTGACGCTTACGAACGGCTGTCCCAGCAGTCATTCTGGTGGAAGTAGAGCCTGGAGTGCGGAGGCCGCAGGGAGCATGGGCACGAAGGCCGCGCGCTGACGCGCCGGCCCAGTGCGCGCTCTGAGGGATCGCATCCACGTGTTGCGGTTAGTCGATGGCCAAGTCGATCGCGGAGTACATCACCTGGTTGGATGAGCGGCAGGATCTGATCTGGCCGAAGCCTCCCGCTCCCCGGCCGCTCAAGGCGACTCCGTACCTGAAACCGCTGCCCGGCGTCCGCGCCGTCGCGTACGAGGTCTACGGGACGCTGCTGCGGATCGACGGGGGACGACTGCAACACATCCATCCGCAGCAATTGCGGATGCAGATCGCGCTGGAAAAAACGATCGAAGAATTCCGGATGTGGTACAGCATGAGCCGCAAGCCGGGACAACCGTGGGAGTATCTGCTCCAGCAGTACACCACGCTGATCGAAGAAGACCGGCTGAAGCCGACCAAGCGAAAGGGCGACGCGCGGGAAGTCTCCTCGCCCCACATCTGGCGGCGCTGGATCGACCGACTGGTAAAGAACGAATATCAGTACGAGGAGTCGTTCTACGGCGATCCGGACGATCTGGCGCTCAAGGTCGCCTATTTTTTCCATGCGAGTCTTCAGGGAACGGCGGCCGCCGAACACGCGCGGGACGTACTGGCCCAGGTTTCCTCGGCGGGTCTGCTCCAGGGGGTCATCTGCGACGGGCAGCCCTTCACGCCGGCGCAGCTTCTTCGCGACCTCCAGCGCGAATCGCCGATGACGTCCCTGTCTGAAGTTCTCTCACCCGGGTGTACGACGGTGTCGGCGGAAATGGGCGTCTGTAAGCCGTCGCCGTCGCTGTTCGCCACGGGACTGGCGGCGTTTACCAAACGGGGCGTCGATCCGGGTGAAATCCTGTATGTCAGCCACCGGATCGACGACGATATCGCGGCGATTCGGTCGTTCGGGGTCCGGACCGCCCTGTTGGCGACGGACGCCGAATGCTGCCGCGTGACCGCGGACGAGCTGCGGGATCCGGACAGAAAACCGGATCGTCTGTTGACGGACTTACGTCAAATCAGCCAAATTCTGCGCATCTGAGCCGATTCGACTCCCGAATCGCTTCCTCCACTCCAGCGGTGACCCGGTCCATGGCTCCTCAGGCATTCTTCGACTACAAGCAGTTCGACTACGAGAAGCCGCTCATCACGCTGGACGAAATCCGCAAATTGAACGCGCAGCGGCACGAGATGGAGCAACTCACCGGCATTGTGTGGGTCGACGAGGAGAACCACGGCGTCATCGGCTACAAGGACATTACCGACGACGAATTCTGGATCAAGGGCCACATGCCGGGCTTTCCGCTGATGCCGGGTGTGCTGATGTGCGAAGCCGCTGCGCAACTCGCGGCGTTCTACGCACGAAAGTACGGACTCTTGAAGGACGGCGACTACCTGGGATTCGGCGGGATGGAGAGCGTGCGCTTTCGCAGTCCGGTCTATCCGCCCGCCCGGCTGATCATCTGCGCGCGGGCGGCGCGATTGCGCCGCATCCGGGCCGAGTTCGACTTTCAGGGGTTCGTCGACGACCAACTGATTTTTCACGGACGCATGATCGGCGTCCCGATCAGCCGCGATCGAAACCCGGAGAGTTGAATTCGATCAGTTCCGGCGCAGCGGGTTGTTCTCCTTGCTCGAACGTTGCGGAGCCGACGGCAAATCGAAGATGTCGCGGTAGATCGCATCGTAGTCCGAGCTGTTGCGTTCCAGATCATTCCGGGCCGGATCCCGGTAGTCGGTTGCCATTGCGTTCTGCCAACCGAGGTAGGTCGTCTGCCGCTCGAGTTCCGCGGCCTGCGAAGCCGCGTTGATCGTTTTCAGCTTCCCGTCACGGGTGACGACCAGGGCGTAGGGCGTCAAGCCGGCGTCGCCGCGCGAACCGCCGCCGAGCCGCAATCCGGCGTGATCCTGCGGGCGAAACCGGAAATCCTCCAACGCATCGACGAGAACATCGTCGGAGCGGAACGAATAGTCCTTTTCCTCGACGATCTGACGGACCGGATCGACCTGCCGCGCCGTCGCCGTGCCGCCGATGGCGCGGCCGAACATCACGTCAAGCTCGTGCTGTACGGTCGTTCCGAGATCGAGATCGTATTGAAACAGGTTCATGCGTGTTTCCGGATAGAGTCGCGATCGCGCCGGCTCGACTGACGTGACGAAGTAGTGCACGAGTTCGTCGACCGTGGCGGGGGGCGTCGGCTCCGACCAGGGCGTCAGACGGGTGGCTCCCTGAACGACGTGGGGCAATCCGCCGGCCGCGGCCAGCGGTTTGCGGTAGTTCGGGTTCCGCACCTCCAGTCGGACCCGGTAACGGTAGGTCACACCCGGTTCGACGTCGACGTCGAGATAACGGAACAGCAGCAGATGTTCCTGCACGCGCGCCTGCCGCCTGATCCATTCCTCCAGTTCGCGATCGCGGTTCTCCGGGTCGATCTCCCGCGCCAACCTGCGGACCAGTTGGTCGAGTTCGCGATTCTTCGCGGCGTCGGGGTTGCCGGTCGCGAGCCAGGACGACGGCGACGGCGCGGCGTCGACCGCGGTGGCGAAGAAATCGCGTCGGACCGAACGCGGATCCTGGACGAACTCGTGGAATCCGCCCTTGCCGCGCCGGTTCCTGCGCTCTTCCTCCAGCGACCGGCGACTCTGATCGATGACGGCCCGGTAGAACTCCATCTCCCGTTCGAGATCCTGCGGGGAGAGCACATATTCACTCAACCGCGGATGCGTGGCGGTCTTCGCCCACACGCCGGTCCAGCGAGGCGGCAGCGGGCTGGTGATGGCGCTGTCGGTCACGTCGGCCGAAACCACGTCGGGGGCGATTCCATCGGCCGAACGGATCAGATCCTTGAGGACGTCGATATCGACGGAACTCCAGGAGGACCAGGGCGCCGCCGGGTCGCGGCGATGCTGCCGCTGCAACTGAAAATCAAGAATCTCGAACAGTTCGCGTGAGTCGCGGAAGTTGCGGCGCACGGCCGGCATGTAGTCGCGGACCTGCGCCTCGACGTCAAAGACGCCGACAACCGACAGGTACGGATAGGCCCGGCCGCGCAAGCTGCCTTGTTCGCTGGCAGCGACTGGAGTGTGCACCGCCGGTTCGGCCTTGCGGCGGAAGAGGTCTTCGCGACGCAGCAGCGAATCGGGCCGCTGGATCTCCGATTGGTTCTCCTCGGCGGACTGCTTCAATCCATCTCGTTGCAGACGTTCCGGCGCAAGCCGCACCAGAACGCGACCCTGCTTGACCTGCAGATCCTCCACGGGACGAAGTTTGACTTCGCTCAGCGACTGTTCGGCGGCCAACGGATGCCGCCGCATCGGGGTCAACCGCGCGTAATGCGAGACCGGGATCGCGCTGAAGAGCAACCGATCCACCGCCCGCCGCGGATGCTGCGCCGCCGACAGCTCAAATCGCGCCCGTTCGGAATCCGGCCAGGCGGCGCTTTGGAGCTGTTCCTCCGCGTGCGCCACGCTCTGCAGCAACTCGTCCGCCGATCGCTCGTACGGCTTCCAATGGGTTCCCGCGAGGGCCGCCGCAACGAGGAGAAGGACGACTCCCAGGCCGATTTTTTCGACATGAGAAATCAGAAACTGCCGTACTTCAGGGACGCTTGGCTTGCGCATACGGTCACACTGCGTTGGAGTGACAACGAGACGCTCCCGGCGAACAACCGGGTTGAATGGCATGTGAGGTGAGAAAAAAAGCGGCCGGGAAGAGACGTGAATGCCGACCAGCGTGTACGACGCTGCAAAGACGGGAAAAGTTCCGTCAGAATTCTACGCAACACGTTCCGCAAAATACTCGGCTGAAATGGGGCGGCGTCCGATCGTCAATCAGAATTGGCGGTTGCATCCATCCAGATTTGCTTATATCTTTAAGTTGGCTGGACTTGGGCTCAGTTCAGCCGTCCCTCCCCCATGATCCAACCCCCTTTGCCTTCCATGCCTGTGACCTCCAACCGTCATCCCCTGCACGACACGCACCACGCACAGCAGTCGCTCGCCGGACTCGTGCCGACCGGTCGCGATCTGTTGCGCAGGAACTCCCGCCGCTGGTTTCTGCAGACCGGTTTGCTGGGTCTGGGGGGCCTGTCGCTGCCGGCGATGCTGCGCGCCAATGAGTCAAACGGGAGTACGAGCGGCAAAAAGTCGGTCATCCTGTTCTGGCTGTCCGGTGGACCGAGCCAGTTGGACATGTGGGACCCGAAACCTGCGGCCCCCGGCGAGGTCCGCGGTCCGTTTTCGTCGATCGAGACAAAACTGCCGGGCGTCCGCTTCAGTGAACACCTGCCGCTGCAGGCTTCCATCGCCGACAAGCTGTCGATCATCCGTTCCGTCGACTGCAGCGCCAGCAACCACACGCCGATCACAATGCAGGCCGGCAACCCGCTCGCCCGGCGGACCAACGACGGCCGCGACGGGGGTGGATATCCCTCGATGGGATCGGTCGTCGCCAAGTTCCGCGGTTCGAACGACCCGGATCTGCCCCCCTTCGTCGGACTCGCCGAGTCATGGAGTTCGGACGTTTACGGCGCGGGTCACATGGGTTCGGAATACGAACCGGTCAAGGGTCTTGAACTTGCGGGGAAACTCGACCTGCCGAAGGGCATCGAGATCGACCGGCTGAGCAGCCGCAACGAACTGCGGTCCCAGTTCGACCGTCTCCGGCGGGATCTCGACCAGCACCAGACTCTGGAGCGCGTTGATCGGTTCGGCCAGAAAGCCTACGAAATGGTGACCTCAGGCCGCGTGCAGAAGGCGTTCGATCTGAGCGACGAAACGCCCGCCACGCGCGACATGTACGGTTCCGAGAGCGTGGGACAAAAGGCTCTGCTCGCCCGGCGGTTGGTCGAATCGGGCGTGACGTTCGTGCTCGTCAGCGGCGCGTGGGGATACTTCGATCACCACGGCGACGACGTCCGCTGGGGCGGCATCAACAAGGGGCTCAAGCCGCTGCTGCCGCGCGTCGACCGGGCGCTGTACGCCCTCGTCAGCGATCTGGAACAGCGGGGACTGCTCGACGACACGTTCGTCATGATGCTGGGCGAATTCGGCCGCACGCCGGTGATCAACGAGAAGGCGGGGCGTCACCACTGGACGAATGTGATGTCGATGGTCGTCGCCGGCGGGGGGATGCCGCACGGCCAGGTGATCGGCAGCAGCGACGCCCGCGGCGCGGAGATCAAGAGCGGTGCAGTCCGTCCGCAGGACCTCGCCGCGACGACGTTTCGCCATTTGGGGATCGATCTGGGCACGCACTGGATCGACCCCCGCGGTCGTCCAATGCCGATCGTCCAGGAGGGCGGCCGTCCGATTCCGGAGCTGGTGTGAAAGGCGGGCCGGCCCCGTGGAGGACCGCGCAACGAAAAACCCACCTGCCCCTGGTAGGGAAACTCGCCGGTAACGGATCGAGGAGCAGATGGGGGAAAAATGCTGTATCGCTCTATCCGCAGGTTATAGCGGCTTCCTGTCGGGCGACAATCGAGATCTTTAGAAATCCTGACTGTCGCAGACGATCGAAGAGACGGCGGGAATCAGAAGGACATCGGGATCTGCGGAGTCGCTCCGCGTTCCGTCGCGACCCCGTTAAGAAACGCGTTCACCAGCGCATCGGCCAGTTCGGGAGTCAGCCGCCGCTGCGGGTCGGGGAACCTCGACAGCAGGTTCGCGTGATAATCCATCAGGCTGCAAAACAGCAGGGCCAGCGCCGTTTCGTTGCCGCCCTGAAGTTCGCCCGCGGCCAGCCCCTCCCGCATCACATCGGCGACGATCGCGAATCGCCGCTCGGCGATCTCCTGCAGGAACTCCGAGAGTTCCGAGACGACCGGGCCGAACGTCGTCTGAAACATGAGCTGTGGCACGCGCGGATCGTTTGCGCAAAATGCGAACGTTCCGCGAATGATGGCCCGCAACCGGTTCGTCGTGCCCTTGGTCGCGGTGAGTGAACCGGCCAGTTGCTCGTACGCGTCGTCATGCTTCCAGCGGACCACCCGCTCGAAGAGATCCTGTTTGCCCTCGCAGTAGTAATAGAGCACCGGCCGTGTCACCCCGACGGCTTCGATGATTTCGCGGACGCTGGTGGCGGCGAACCCTTTCGCCGCGAACAGTGTGAGCGCGGCGTCGAGCAGACGCTCTTCCGTCTCGTTCTTCGTCGCCACTGGGGGTTCGCTGATCGCTGGAGGCATTCAGTCACCCTCCGTGTTGCCCAGGGCGGCCCGCGGCTGCCGGCTGTCATGCTGCAGGTTGTCGTAGATCACATGGATCAGATCCGCGGTCTTCTCCGAAGAGAGCAGGAAGAAGCAGAACAGCATCTCGTCGTCGGTCTCCTCGCCCCAGGTGACCCGTTTCGGCGGCGAACTCGGATTCGACGGATTCTCTGCCGAGTTGTCGAACACCGCGTCGACGGTGAGCTTCGTCCCGGCGGGGAGCTTGAACGGCCGTTCGTAGTAGTATTCGTCCTGCCAGTTGTAATTCCAGTTGCGGATGTCAATCAGCGTCTTCTCGACCGGCTCGTCGCCACCGCCCGGCAGTGTGGCAGTCACCTTCATCGACTTCCCCAGCAGGTGCATGTGCGGCACGACGCCGACCATGATGACGTCCTTCGGCAGGGTGTAAGACGTGCTGCGGTGGTAGTCGCTCTCACCGGCCGGAATATCCATTTCGTAGTTGGCCATCCAGATGCTGCCGACCAGCTTCGCGGGTTGCTTCAGGGTTTCCGCCACCGGTTTGCCGATGAAGTAGAGGCCGACCTCCGATTGATCGACCTCCTCTTTGCCTGTGGGGTGGTAATGAATCTGCATCACCAGGTCGGAGCCCTGCTTGAGGTAGCGGCCCATGCCGCCCGGCAGACGCCGGGGCGTATTGCCGACTGACCAGCCGCCGAGCGCGCCGGTTGGAGCGAAGCCGGGGCCGCCGAAGTTCGAGTAGCCCGGTTCCTCGGTGGCGTCGTCAAGTTTGCGGGCCGCGCCGTTGCTGTCGAGAAACAGCACGCAATGGTGAACCACCCGCTTGTTGCCCGGATGAAACTCGATCGCCGCCACCATCCGGTCCTCGGGAATGTCGATCGGAATCACGAAGTTCTGAAACAGGTCGGGGCCGTTCGCGTACACGGTGAACGGCCGCGGCATCTTCACGACCAGATCGGGTTCGCCGAGGCGCCAGCCTTCGATGAACTCGGGCCGCGGCGGAAGATCGGCCTCGTCACCGCGGGCGCGGCCCGAATCGGCCCACTCCTTCAATAGCGACAACTCCCGATCCGTCAGCCATCGCTCACCGACGAACCGATCATGACCGGGATGGGGAATCCACGGCGGCATGATGCGGTCTTCGGTGATCGATGCGATCCAGTCGGCCCGCTTTGCGACCTGCTCATACGTGTCGAGCGAGAAGGGAGCGACCTGACCTTCACGGTGACAGTTCAGACACCGGGAGTAGATGATCGGGGCGATGTCGCGGCAGTACGTTACGGACGCCTCGCCGCCGTCGCCGGCGAATGACTCGAAGAGGCACCCCACCGGTTCCGTCTGCGCGACGGCCACCGGTTCACCCTTGGCGGCTGACCACAGCGCATCGGCAAGAAAGTGCTTCGATGCTTCCGGTCGCCGCCGGCCGACACTGCCCCACGTATCATCGATCGCTCCCCGGTAGACGATGACGTCCGAGGTATTCAACACGAACGCCTCCGGCACGTGGGTCGGTTCCAAGACACTCGCGAGCAGGGCCGACGGATCGAAGAGGATAGGAAAAGCCGCCTCGAACTCCTCGAAGTGCTTCCGGGCTGCAGCCCGCGTCACGGTGGCATCTGTGACGACGCCGAACAGTTCCGCGGTCTCCGAGTCGAGATCGGAATACAGTCGATTGAGCGTCTCAAGATAACTGTTCGAGACCGGACATTCCGTCGAAAGAAACACGAACGCCCGGGTTGCATTCCGGTCATTCTGTTCCAACTCGTGGATCCCGCCCTGCAGATCTACGAGCGGAAACGAGATGCGGCTGCCGGTTTGTGGTTCGGACTCGCCGGCTCGTGCGTGACCCAATGCCGGCCCGCCGAACAGAACGAGAGAGAGAAGGACGAGTTGTCTTCCTGAAAATGAACGCATGTCGATTCCTGCTGGAGTGAATGAACCCCGTTCCCACAACCCAAGGTACTTACCTAACGATCGGTAGGTTTCATGAAATCGAGTGACGTTTCAAGTCGAAATCCCGTCCTTAACCGACATGGTGACGACACGTTACGTCATACACCCGCTCAACGAGCCCATGCTGAGACAAGGAATAGGAAATTGACGGACCACGCCTCTGACAGCAAGTTCAGGGCAGCTCCGAGTCGTGAACCAACAAGCGGCAATTCAACAGCGGGCATTCCCCACGCCGCGCAAGGGCTGATTTCAAAGCGTACTTTGCGGCGAGACTCCCATCGTTCTCGACGAATGCGACCGAGTCCGGCTCCAGGCCCTGCCACCGCTCATGGTCCAAAGCCTGTTCGACCCTGTTGCGCATGTTCTGGCTTTCGCCGGCGTAGAACCCAACGTCGCCTGCGTTCAAGACAAAGACGCCCGGTTTTTCGAGTTGTTCCAAAGCATCGATGCTGGTGCGAGGCAATTCCTTGTTCCTGCTCATCCACGGGCTGAAGTTTTTCGTGGCCTTTGACCGCGCTGCTTTGGAGCGCTTCCGAATCGACAAGGCGGCACGCCGGTACTCGAACGACGAGACCGGGATGTCCTTCGGGCCGAACTCGGCGGCCAGCCGATCGAATTCCCTGGCAAACTCGGGCGAGCACAGAATGTCGTCCAGCGTCTTGCGGTAGTCGATCGCCAGCAGTCGCCATGCCACCTCGCTGGCGAACCCGAAGCGATCCATTTCTTCGGCCGTCACGCGGGGAGGTCGCTTCGACGCCTGCGGGAGTCTGTTCGCCTTCCTCATCCGCAACAGATAGCGATTCCACAAGAACGGGCTGCCGCCGATTCCTCGATCGCGACAGGCGCGAACGAACTCCGCGTTCAGATCCTCGTCGCACAGAATGTAGTCCGCCGGATACCCGCGACCCGCCTGCCTGTAGGCGGCGACAACCGCCTTCTGCGTATCTTCATTGAAGGGACGCTTGTTGCGGCGTCCGGTCGCTGTGGTCGGCGCGCTCTGGATCGGATCATCCGGGCCATCGATGGGATCGCCGGCATTGGTCTTGTCCAGCCGCTCCTGAATGTACTTGACGTACTCCCTGGACAGTTCGAACCCCATCCACTGGCGTCCCAGCTTCTTCGCGACGGCCAGGGTCGTCCCGCTGCCGCCGAACGGATCCAGCACCAGGTCCTGCGGGCGACTGGAGACGCGAATGATCCGGGCCAGCAGTTGCTCCGGCATCTGGCACCCGTGGAACCCCTCACGCTCTTTGAAGGTTCCCGCGACGCGCGCGAAGTACCAGGTGTCGTGCGAGGGGTTGAAGCTCAGGAAGAACGGCGCGTCCTGCGGCCGGGTGATCCACGTGTTGTCCGGCAGGCGGCCGTTGGGGTTGGCCCGATTGTCGCCGTAGACCAGTTCTCTCGCCGATTTCACCCGAACCTGTGGATTGACACGGTTGAACGTGAAATCGGACGGGTCCTTCACGAAGTGGAAGAGGTGCGTATGAGAACGGCTGAACCCGTTCACGCAGTTCACGCCGAAGGTGTAGTACCAGATCACCCAACTGCGACAGTGAAACCCCGCCTGCTGGGCTTCGATCTTCAGTTCCGCCGCGAACTCGTCGCCGATCGCCAGCCAGAATGTTCCGTTCGGCTTCAGCGCCCGGTAGACGCCCCGAATCCATTGCCGGCTCCAGGCGAGATAGTCTTCCGCCGCCTGCGAGTCGTCGTAGACGTCGTACTCGTAGCCGATGTTGAAAGGCGGGTCCGCAAAGACGAGATCCACCGACCCCTCATCGACCCGCTTCAATGACGCGACGCAGTCGCCCTGGTGTATCTGGTTCTTCCGCAAACCCATCTCCGACTCCCTCCGAATTACCGCAGCAACTCTACGACACGCGCGTCGCTCGTTCAACCAGCCAGAAACACCGCTGAATTCGACGCCCCCGGAACGGTCGGCATCCGCGATCAGGCGGGGTCATGACGCCGGGGCGGAAGCGGGGTTACTTCCTGAGAGAGCGATCACGACGGCCTCCTTGAGCCGGGATCACCCCTTGGGGTCGAGGCGGTGCAGTTCCGTTGCGAGGGTTCGCTCGTGATGGGAGTCGCCGTTGGCGCGGGCCCTGTGCAGTTGGGCCTTCAGCCAGGCGGCGCGGCGACGGGCGCGGGCGACCAGCCGCAGATCGGCGGCGCAGCGGCGGCATTCGTCGCGGAGCGACTGGCGGGCGCGGCAGACCGGACAGCGGAATTCAGACTCACTGGACATAGAACAAAATGTCGTCCAGCTCCTCGCTGAGGCTGGCGACGGCCGGCTCATCATCGGCGGCCATCGCCTGTCTCAGGTTCTCGGAGAGCGACTGCAAGTCCTCGGCGTCGTCTCCCGTCACCGTGGGTTGGAGGCGGTGCGCCTTCTCCAGCAGCGCGGCAGCGGAGGCGTATTTCGATCCGGCGTCTTCGTGGGCGGCGTTGCGCGGGGGCGCGGGCTCGTTCCACTGCTTTGGCGAGGGCAGATCCTCGTCTTCCAGCAGCTCGTCGGATGCATCGAACATCGCGCCGAGCCGGGCTTCGGCGCGGTCCCGCTCCTCTGCTTGGAACTGACTGAGGGCGTTGTTGATCGTCACTTCCTCGCTGCGACCGGTCGCCGGCTGCATGGCGGTCACTTGCAGCGTGCCGTCGAGCGTGAGTTCGAAGCGGACCACGATCCGGCTCCGCTCGCCGCCCCCTTCCTCAAGTTCCACGTGGAACTTGCCGATGGAGCGGTTGCGCTCCACTTCGGCGTGCTCCCCCTGCAGAACGTGGATGTCGGCCCCGTCCTGCTCGTCAAACATTTTCGAGTACGACTGCTCGTACCGCGCCGGCAGCGGGCTGTTGCGATGAATGACGGGCGAGAACTGGAGGATCGGGCCGGCAAACGTCATCCCCGTACAAGCTTCGATGCCGAGCGTGTGGCCGGTCACGTCGACAAGCACGGGGCCGACCGATTCGCCGTCGATCATGGCGGCCTGCACGGCCGCTCCCAGAGCAACGGCCAGATCGGGATCGACCGCGCGGCTCGGCTCGCGGAGAAACTCCTCGCGGAGACGCTGCTGCACCAGCGGGATGCGCGTGGAGCCGCCGACCAGCACCAGGTCGTCGATCTGATGGATCGTCAGCCCGGCGTCGCGAAGCGCTTCATCGACGCTGGCGATCGTGCGGTCCACCAGCGGGGCGATCAGTTCCTCGAACTCCTCGCGGGTGATGGTCTGCGTCAGGTTGAGCGGCTGCCCGTCCTTCTCCGCGATGAACTCTTCGGCGATCTCCACGCTGACGTCGGCGGAGAGCCGCCGTTTCGCCTGCTCGCAGGCCTGCAGCAGGCGATAGCGCGTCGGCGGCTGCGCGCGGAGGTCGATGCCGTGCTCTTTCTGGAAGGCCTCGGCCGTATGGTTGAGCAGCGCCAGGTCGAGGTCGTCGCCGCCGAGGTGCGTGTCCCCCTTGCTGCTGAGGACTTCGACCACGCCGGCTTCCATGCGGACGATCGAGACATCGAACGTCCCGCCGCCGAAGTCGTACACCAGGATCCGTTTCGGGTCGTGCTCCCCGGCGTGATAGACCAGCGTGGCGGCGGTCGGCTCGTTGATGATCCGCTCCACCTTGAGCCCGGCCAACTCGCCGGCCTCCAGCGTCGCCTGCCGCTGGTTCTCGTCGAAGAACGCGGGGACTGTGATGACGGCCCGATTCACCGGCCGCCCCAATGCCCGTGCCGCCCGGTCCCGCAGGCGGCGGAGGATCATCGCACTGATCTCTGGCGGCGTGAATGTCTGGTCGCCGAGCGAAACCGGCTCCATCTTCCCCATCCGCCGCTTGATGGACGCCACCGTGCGATCCGGAAACGCAGCCAGTTGATTCCGGGCGACGACGCCGGTGATGAGTTTCCCTTCGGGATCCAGCCCGACCACGGACGGCATGATCTGCTCCCCGTCTTCGTCGAGCACCTGTGGCCGGCCGTCCACTACGGCCGCCGCCACGCTGTTGGTCGTCCCCAGATCGATACCGACAATCGCGCCTTCCGTGCTGGCCATCCTGGTTTCTTTCGTTCGGTTCGCGTTACGTTGATGTGGAAATCGTGTAGGGCGTCCGGGGAGTACGGACGTCCGTTGAGCCGCGACTCGAAGAGGATCGCTCCCCGTCGGATCGCGTTCAGGCGGCGACTGAAAAACCTTCCGGCTTCTTGGTTAACGGATATCTAAACGACGCTATGAGGCCACGCGGACGTCGGCGAAGCGCAGCACTCGTCCCCGCCAGCAGTAGCCGGGCGAGAGCTGTTCCGCAACGTGGCCGGACGGATAGTCGTGTGATTCCACGGCGCCGATCGCATTCATCGTGGTCCCGTCGAAGGCCCGCCCCACCGCATCGAGCCGCTCGATCTGCAGCTCCTGCATGGTGCGGCGGAGCCGCGCGAGGACAAGGTTCAAGCCTTCGACGGCGGGACTGGTCGCGGCGGTCTGCTCGGCCGCGATCTGTTGGCTGACGAACGTATACAACGGCCGCGCGAACCAGCGGGCGAGCGGGCTCATCCCGGCGAAGAATTCTTCCATCTCCCGCGCGGCCGCCTGCTTGCGACGGCGGCGATGGGCGTCGGACTGTTCGGCCGCTTCAAGAGCGCGGGTCAACTGGTGGTCGACGTCGGCGACCACTTCGACCAGCCGCTCTGCTTCGTCGCCGGTGCGCTCCTCGATCCGGGCGAGCAGCTTCGTTTCGAGATCCTGAATGTTCGTCGCCGCGTCGCGAATCGACTCAGCCAGGGCGCGGCTTTCCTTCGTCTGACCGCGCCACTCGTGCCGCATCGCCGTGAAGGCTTCGATCACGTCGATCAGTCCGAACTCCGGCGGGGGCTCGGGCGCGGACGCATCGTCCGCTGCGGGCGATTCCGTCGGGGCTGCGAAGTTGTATGCAGACTCTTCCATCATGCTGCCGGCTGTTACGGTTCGCGCCGGGCAATCCCGGCGGCTAGAGAAAACCACTTGGACACTCTGCTCAGCCGTCCATGCGCAATATCCTCGGGAGAGGATCGCAGACCTGTCAACCGCTGGCGTCAACGCTCGCGCGATGCTCGGGGGCGCGGTTGCCCAGACTGAGCAGAAACGCGGGCGTCAACGGGGGACGAATCTGCCGTTGCTCCTCGATTGCCTGCGACCACTGCGGAGGCTCCTCGGCCGGAGGTTCAAGCAGCCGCCGGGCGATCAGCAGCGGATCCCGTGCCGCTTCGTAGGCTGCATGCACTTCGCGAAACTTCTCCGGCTCCCGTTCCGGAGGAAACTTCTTGACGAGTTCCAGGTAGCGGGCCCGAATCTCCGCTTCGCCCGCATCCGCCGGGACGCCGAGGATCTGGAAGGGATCGGACTGGTTCGTGGTCGTCATGGGTGGTGGTGGTCCGTTGTCTGTGATAGGCGGCAACCGCCGCCGGACGATGATTGATCGTTGCGCGGGAAGCCGTAGGGGACCGCGCCGGGATTACGATTTCGACTTCGCCTCGTGCGCCTGCCGGGCGGCGCGGCAGCGGGGACAGTCGCAGTCCGGATCGAAGTCGAGGTCGTCGTCATCGGCGGCGCCGAACATGCGGCTGAAGCTGTCGAACCCGAACCCGCCGCGCGATTCGCTCTTCAGGAAATCCTCGAGGTCGTTCGCCAAGCGGTTGAACCAGTACCGGTAAAACGGGTCTCGCTCCGTCTGCGCCGCCTCGCGCAGAAACGGCGCCGCGTCGCTCTCCTCCCGAATCTCAAAGACGTTGCGCATTTTCAGCAGGGCGTTCACTTTCGCCGCGACGAACATGCGGTGTTCCCGCACCGGAAGGCGGGAATACCACTTGGGCAACTTGAGTTCGTACGAGCCGCTGCCGAAGCGATGCTCCGAACACCACAGCACCGCCGAGTGCATCTGCGGGTCGTCGATCCGCTCGACCACCAACGCCCGACTGTTCGCCAGCCGGTCCCACAGCTCCCGCGCCAACTTCCCGCCGTGCATCCGATACGCCGGATACAGAAGTTGTGCGCGATGCAGGTCCCAGAAGCACTCGCCGGCGAGCAGGAGTTCTTCGATCGGCAACTCGTCGAGGCCTTTGACGGCCGCGTCGACCGGGGCCCGCAGCGGCTTGAGATCGGAGTGGGGTACACGCATCTGTTGCGCCGCACCGAGCATCAGGCACGCATCGGCCAGCGAATCCCGCGCGCGGCCCGATGCGCGGCAGGTCTGCTCTCGTTGCCGTTCGTACTCGTCGGCCTGTCCGCCGCGGAGCAGCACTGCCGCCTGAAGATAAGGCAGCCACGCCTTCGACAGCCACGCCGGCCAATGTGCTTCGGCTTCTTCCAGCAGCGGAGGAACTTGGTCGATGTTCTTCTTGCGGCGGCACAACCGCATCGCCTCCAGCAGGCGCCACTTCCACGGCACGGCCCGCACGCGGGGGTCTTCCTGCCGCGAGGCCGCCAGCCATTCCACATGCGGGCGGGCCGCTTCGGTCTCTTCGTTTTCCAGCAGATGATCGACCAGCCACAACCGCGGTTCGGCGTCGTCCGGCAGCCCCCTGGACCAATCGCGCATCACCCGAGCCAACTCCTCGACGAGCGGCTCGCGCTGCGCCTTGTTCAGCCGGTCGTTCTCCAGCTTCGATTCGATCCAGTCCACGTGAGCCCGGTACGCCTGGCGGTTGGCGGGCCACGCCTTTGCGGCGGCTTGAAATTGCTTCCTGATGGCCTTCGCGTCCTCGCTGCTGCCGTACAGGATTTCCATCATGTTCATGCCGAAGCCCGGACTCCGCGGGCGGACGAGCGCGAGCGCTTCATTCAGATGAATCTGACTGGCGATGGCCCGACGCAACGGTTCGGACAATTCCTCGTTCTGCGGCAGGTCTGTTTCGAGATATTCGCGGAGGGCTCGCTCGCTGAGTGACTCAGTCACAGCGTCCTCGGAGAAGCGGTCGTAGTAGAAGAAGCTCAGCAGCAGGTTCCTGCGATCATGCCGCGGGCCGGAGAACGCCCGCACAGCCTGGTTGAACAGATCGCTGTAATCCTGGGCGAACGCGCGACCCAGCGCGACCTGTTCCAGCGCGGCGACAAGTCGGGGTTCCGTTTGCCGGTACTCTTTCGCGAAGGTCTTCAGCCAGGAGATTTTTCGCGGTCCCAGCAGGAGGTGCCGCGATTCGTCAGGCAGCCGCACGCCCGCCTCCGCAATCCGCACCGCGGTTCGATCGAACCGGGCGCGGCGGAGCAGCTTGGCGTGATACAGGAGTGGACGGTCCAGACGGTCTTTCCAGCTCTCCGCGGCGGCATCGCTGGCCTGGTCCTTCGTCTCCGCCGCCGTGACGGACTCCAGATCGTCCCGCAAGGCATTGATCAGCGCGACCGCCATGCGGCCCGGACGGCGCTCGGGATCCAGTCGCTTCCATGCCTCTTCTGCAGCCTCGCCCTCGTCGGCCATCCACGCAACCATCCCCCGCAGGAACAGTCGCCACTCGCTCAGCGGACTGCCGCGGGAAATCTCCGCAACGCGCTCCAGCGCTGCGTCTGCTCGCGATTCCCCCGCCAGTTGCAGCGCTTCCCGCACCGCCAAGACCTGATTCGCCTGTTCCGACGGGAGCGATTCGAGAACCGCATCGTCAAAGACGGCAACGTCGACGCTGGGCTCACCCTCCCATGCCTCGGGCGTCTGCCTTTCAAGCCGCTGGCGATACCGTGCGGAATCGGCCGCCACCCTGCGATTCTTGCGTCCGGACTCGGCGACCCTCCTGCGCTGCTGCGCTCTGTTCTTCCGCTGCTTCTGCTTTCGCTTCTGCTTCTTGCGTTGCGATTTCGTCGCCATTTCAATCCCTTCGTCGCCCCCATCCTCCGTCACCCTCACGGCGACAACATAACCAATCCGCGGTGAAAGGTGAACGAACCTGCGCCGGGACACCAGCGCGGATTATTCGTAGACGCACGCTGCCAGTGTGCGCCGCCGTTGACGTGACCTCGGGGTGCAATCCGTTTCAAAAGCGCGGCGCTTTCGGCAACTGTTCGATAACCTGATGTTTGACAAACACTTATGGTGAACCTGGCGCTCGCTATAAATGATCCGGGTACGCTCATTTCTGCTCCATCGACAACCGCTTGAAGGCGTCTCTCGGTCTGCCATAACCCCGATCCTCCTCTGACGCAATAGCCGACAGCAGAAGATCGTTCAGGCCGAAGCCTACGTCGTGCGGAGCAACTTCGCCGGATTCCAGTGAATGTGTCGCCGCCATCACCAGTTCATTCATCGACCCTGTGACCTTACGGTTCAGCACTTTGGCGAAACTAACCGTCGCCGATGCCGGTGCAATGAACTTCTGGTAGACGAATGCCTGTCCGTCGTCTTCCAGGAACTCACGGATCGTGCTGAGGGCACGCTCGATGAACCGGCTGTCGTTGGTGATCCCTTTGCCAAACATCACGCACGAATACAGAGACGCCGTGTTGCTCAGGAGGATGTACTGCGTGCGGTCGGCGGTGAACAGGTGGCACGACCAATCGGCATGCGGATTCTCGTCCAGCGGCATGTCGGTCAGCTTGCCCGCTTTGATCTTCGTGTTGAGCTTCTGTGAGAGTCGTAGAATCATCGGCTCCGGCCCCACCAAGTGATCGAGATTTACAGTTCCGTGTGCGGCCCCGAGAACGATCCGTTCTCGTTTCTTGGATGCATCACTGAAGATGAGCTGAGGGCTGAGAGTCAAGAGTCCTGAGACCTGACCAACGACGCGTCAACAAGTTGGGCCCTTTGGCCCTCGACTCTCGGCTCTCGACCCGCCACTTCGCCAGAGATGACGAGCTCCAGCCAATTTGCCCCCTCAGCACTAGCACAGTCCTGCACAACGATCTACGGCAGAAACGCGTCCAGCAGGACACAACTGTCATTCGGTTCAACGACACACTCGTCGCGCTCGGCCGGCAGCAGGACGGTCTGGCCCAGGGAAACGTCGAGTGCCGTATCTCCCGAACGAAGCCGAACTGAGCCGTTGAGTACGATCAGCACGTGAAAACGTTCATCGTCGGCAAATGAAAAAGTGCGCTTCAAGGTGTGTCGGCGGATGACGAAGTGGTCGCACCGCACGAGTTCCTCGCTCAGTCCGGGGTCTTCGGAGATCACTGTCGGCTGCACGACGCACGTCGGGCCCCGCTGGAAATCGATGCACTGCATCGCCTGTTCAATATGCAGTGGCCGGGGCCGGCCGTCGCTTCCCATCCGCCCCCAGTCGTACAGCCGAAACGTCAGATCGCTCGACTGCTGAACCTCGGCCAGCATGATGCCCTCTCCAATGGCGTGCACCGTTCCCGCCGGGACGAACACGGCGTCGCCGGAACGAACCGGCAGGGAATGCAGACACTCCTCCAGCCGGTTCTCCGAGAGCGCCGCGCGGACCTGTGCGGCGTCGACTCCCGGCCGAAGTCCGACATAGAGCCTGCTGCCCGGTTCGGCGTCAATCACGACCCAGGCTTCCGTCTTCCCGTTCTCCGTGGGGTCGAATCGCCTCGCCAGCGCATCATCGGGATGAACCTGCACCGACAGGCGATCGCGGGCGTCGAGGAGCTTCACAAGCAGCGGAAACTGCTGCAATCCCGCGTGCCGTCCTAAGAGCGCCGAATTTTCGTGCATGACCAATTCATGCAGCGTTCGTGAAGCCAGCGGCCCGTCGGTCACGCGGCTTTGATCCACGCCGTGATCCGCGATCTCCCAGCTCTCTGCGTAATCGGACTCCGGTCCGAGCGTCTTGTTGAGCACGTTGTGCAGCCGCCGGCCGCCCCAGCGGGCGCGCTTGATGATCGGCTCAAACTGCAACGGCTGCATTGCGGCTCTCCGATTCGGTTGCTCACGCTCGCGGTTATCCCAGAATCGGCAGCCGTGCTCAAACGAAAACGCGGCGGCAATCACTTCGCTCCGTTCAACGACTCATTGCGCGGCGATTGATCCTGTTGTGGCTCTCAAGATGAGTTGCTATAGTCCCTCGCCGACGTCGCCTTTCGATGCTCCGTGAATGGAGATTACGGTTGATCGAAGGCTTGATGTTCATAGCCGCGACCCATCAAGGTCTGTCGCGAACGTCGCCTCAGAAAGATTGGTCGCCGCCAGGGATTCCCGCCGCTGCGATGAGCAACGCGGCGGGTGCTGCACGGAGGACTTCGTGAACGCAACTCAACTCGATCTCTCGATCGGAGAGACTGTCCGAGTGGGCGAGTACCTGGTCACTGTGGAAGACATCGAAGGCGAAGAGATCCGGCTCAAGGTCGACTCTCTCGACGGGCCGTTCGAGATCCAGGAAGAGCCGCAGCGCGAACCGTTGCCGCCGCGCTGATTCTGTCAAAGCTGTCTCCCGCCGCGTGCTGAAGGCCGTCAACCGGCGTGCGCACGTTCTTCGTAGACATGCAAGGCGGAATGTTCCTCATCTTTGAGGGTAATCCCTCCCGTCTGCGCCAGACGATTCATCAGCACGTCGGTGACTTCCCGGAGCAGTTCCTGATCGATCTTCCGCCCCTGATAGCAGGACAGGTCGATCGGTTCGCCCAGATTCACCCGCAGCCTGCAGAACTTCGTAAACGGGGCCACCATGCTGTTGAGCTGCAGCGCCCCGTGGATGTAAATCGGATAGACCGGCAGGTTCGCGTGCAGGGCCAGCCAGGCGACCCCCGGGATGGCGGGCAACAGGCCTTCGCCGGTGTTGATTCTGCCTTCGGGAAAGACCCCCACGAGCCGGCCCGCCTTGGCGCGCCGCAAGGCCTCGCGCACTGAACGCATGTCGCGTCCGTTTCTCTCGACCGGGATGACGCCCATGTTTCGGGTAATGAACCCGAGCGGTCCGCCGATCTCGCAATACTCTCTCGCCGTCAGGAACTCCACCCGGCGGATTCGGGAGCTGCCTTCCTGCAGCGATACAAGCGAAAAGATGACCATCGGGTCGATCGGACTGCGGTGATTGGCGATCACGATCCCCCCGCCTTCGGAGGGGAAATAGGACGGAACGATGCGCTGCCGGAATACGAACGGTGTGAAGAACCGCGTCACCTTGTGCAGAAACCAGACCTTCAGTCCATGCGGCGACCGCCGCGTATCGCGCCAGACCAGGATCGCCGCCCCGGCAGCCAGCAGCAGGAGCGCAGTGACGGCGGAGGCTTCAGGATTCATGGAAGCAGCGCCAAAGGGGGGACAGGGAAGAGAGCCCGGACGATCCGTATCGTGGCAGCGATTCCTGTTTGACGCAACAGCAGAATTCCACACGAGTTCCGATCTGCGAGCCGTCAACACCCATCTTGACCGCTGATCCCCCCAGCGATACGATCCCGCCCCGTCGTCGCTCGGCCCCGGATGGACCCCAGAGCCCGGCGGCGGCACATCAGCATTCTCTCAGGGCCCTGTCAGGGCTCTTTTTTGAGGGTTGGTGGGACGGCAGATTCGCACGAAACCCGGCGGGATTCGTGCTCCCGTGAGAACCCCTCAACCCCGAGAATTTGAATCGACGGACCACTCAGGAGGAGAGTCGAACGTGGGTCTACGGCAGCTCTACCGCTTCCTTCGGCAGGATCTCCCGGCGTTCCGTCTGCTCAAGGCGAGACACCGCGCGGTGCACGGCCACATCATCACCATGCACCAGTCGGGCAGCCACTGGATCAACTTCATGCTGTCGACCGGGATCTGCCGCGCCTGCGGCGTGCCCCCCCTGGAGCACATCGCCGATCGCAGCATCGTGGGCCGACCGCAGGATCCGATCGTCCATCCCGAAATCCCGCGGCTCGTGCAATCCCACGAGGTTCCCGGACCGCTGGTGCACGCCTGGCCGCTGCGGTCGGTGCTCCGTTTTCCGAAGTACGTGCTGCTGCTGCGGGACATCCGCCACTCGATGGTCTCGCATTACGAGAAAAAGAAACACCTTGAGGCGTTCGCGATTCCCTTCTCCGAATATCTGCGGAACGAACGGATCATCGGGAACCCGATTCGCCGCGACATCTGGCACCGCATGCGGTTGCTCAATGCGTGGGACCGGGACATGGCCCGCCTGCCGATGCACCAGATGCTCATCGTCCACTACGAGCAGTTGAAGGCCAACACGCCCCGCGAACTGCGCCGCCTCTGGGACTTTCTAGAACTGCCGCCGCAACCGTCGCCGTTCTTCGAGGAAGTCGTTCAGGCGGCGACGAAAGACCGGATGGCGGGCAACGAGAAACCGGACGCCCCGCTGAAGATCGTCCGCAGTTCCAAACGACATCCGTTCGAGTGGTACAGCGCAGCCGACCGGCAGTTCTTCACCCGGACAATGCAGGCCCACCTCCACAACTGGTTCGGGTACGACTACACCGACTGGTCCATCACGGACGAAACGCATTCCAGAGCGGCCTGATTCGTTCGTCGGAGACCGCTTCAACACGAGAACGACCACTGTGGGATTCGTTGGCCGAGAGTCTGGCGGCCCGGCCTTGGAAGGCCGGGCTAGGGAATGACCACTCCTCCGATGTCGCTGCGAATGGCTGTCTCCTCTCTCGAATCCTTGATCTCTCCGAACGTGGGTGGACTCGCTGCGCGGCTGCGTTACTCGTATCGCGTCGTCCGGCAGGACTGGCCCAAGCTTTCGTTGCTGCGCGACCGGGGCGTCGATTGCCATATCGCAACGATGCAGCAGTCGGGCACGCACTGGCTGACGCACATGCTGGCCGTCGCTCTGGCCGAAGCGTACGACGTCCCCGAACCGGGCGACATCGATGATCGCAGCCTCATCGGGAATCGCAAGCACCCGGCGGTCTATTCCCACGTGCCGCGAATCATCCAGACCCACAATATCCCGAGCCCGCTGTGCCACTCCGCGCCGCTGCGTCGTCTGCTTCGCTTTCCGAAATACATCATCCTGTTGCGCGACATGCGAGCCTCACTCGTTTCGCACTACGAGAAGCACCACGCGCGCCGCATGACCTTCGCCGACTATCTCCGCAACGACCGCCTCGTCGGAAATCCAGTGCGGTGGGATGTGTGGTATCGCATTCGCTTTCTCAACGCCTGGCGCCGCGAAATCGGCCGGCTGCCCGCCGAGCAGACGCTTGTGGTCTGCTACGAAGCCCTGCAGGCCGACCCGCTGCGCGAACTTCAACGGGTCTGGTCGTTCCTCGACTTGCCGGAAAAAGAAGGCTTGCTCGCGCGGGCCATTGAGCGCTCGACCAAAGAGCGCATGGCCAAGAAAGAAACGACGGCCAAGCCGGCCAAGGTGATCCGCAAGAGCAGCCGGCACCCGTTCGAGTGGTTCACAGAGGATGACCGGAACTACTTCACCGAAGTCTGCCGCGCATTCCTGAAACACCACTTCGACTACGACTACACTCGATGGGACACTCTCGGCCCTGCGTCTCTGACGCAGACTTCTCGCGCCGCTTGAACGTCGGCGAACGCGGACTTGGCCATTGATGCTCAATCCCTCGTGAACCTGCGGATCACGTTCGCGGTGACCCCTGCCACGACATCGTCGACCAGGATCGATGACGGCCACGTGATGGAGCCGACGGAGAAGACTTCACCGCCGGACGGCGTCTCGAAGTGCACGATCTCTGCGCCGCCTTCGTCGGGGTTGAGTCCGCGGGCCAGGATGCGGACGTTCTTCGGAGACTGCGGCGACGTCTTGTCGGTTTCGTGGCCGGACGCCCCGCCCGGCACGCGAAGGTGCAGGCTCTTTTCGCCGAACGTGTCGCCGTTGGAAACGCCCGTTCCCTCGAAGCACCAGTGGTCGGCGTCGATCACGCGGTAGGGAGCCGACGTCATGATGCCGGGAAATGAGAACACGACCCCCAGCAGGTTCGCTTCCGATTCGTGCCGCTTGTCAAAGCGGCTTTCGTACTCCCCCCCGTCCGGCGCGTATTGCGGCTCCGAGTGACTCCAGTTTGTGTTCTGGTAGACGATCCGGTGGTCGTCCAGAAACTCAACCTCGCAGTTGAGGCCGTTGCCCCCGAGATACATCAGCCGCCCGCCCCGCTCGAAGACCCAGCTCTTGAGCGTCTCGTACATCGTCTTCGACCAGTATTCCGGGTGCGTGCTGATGATGAGCACCTTGTATTCGTCGAGGGGAACCCCGCCGAAGTGGAACTGCGTCTCGCTGTAGAAGTCGTAGTCGAAGCCTTCCCGTTCCATCCAGCCCAACAGCCTCCACTCAGCCGCGGCCAGATGGCAGCCCTGCCGCCCGGCGATCGGATCGGTCAACCCTTCATCTTCGTCGATGTGGTTGTACGGATCGGGACGATCGAGCGAGAGCGGCTGATAGACGTCGGTGTCGTAAGTGCGGTGCTCCTCTTCGGTATACCGCTTCAGTTCAAGCCGGGAGTTGACGGTGGGGGTCGGCGGAAAACAGTCCGCGTGGATGTAGTTGCTGCGGCCGCCGAAGCTGTTGTAGGCGTTCCAGGTGATGTCCGACGCCAGCACGGCGATCTTCGATTCCGGCGCGGCGGGCGCGACGACCCAGGGAAAGGAGAAGAACTTTCCCGACTTGTTGCGGGCGTGCAGATAGTACAGCCCGCTGCGCGATGGCGCTTCGACGAACTGGCTGAGCGCCTTGCTGTGATACCCGAACTTGTTCCACTCCACGCCTGTCTGAGTGTAGTCGCCGTCGGGCGTGATCTGCATCGTGGCCCGCGGTCCGTGCTCGTCGAACGTGCCGATGCGGCGGATGAACTCCTTTTCCTCGCCGTACCGCCACAACTCAAGTTTGTACTCCTCGACGGCATGCACACGAAATTCCGACTTTTCCCCGGCCTTCACACACCGGGGCGACATGTATCCCAGCAAGCCGTCCGAAAGCAGACGAAAATGATGCGGCTCCGTTTCGTTCGCAGTCAGGGAAACGATCTTCGAACCGTAACCGTCGCGGCCCAGGACCACTCCGTAGTCCCCGGCAGAGATGTCCGCGTAGACCGCGCCCGAAATGGTCGATCGCGCTGTGACGACGCCGTCCTGACCGCGGAATTCGAACATCACATCGGGCAAGGCGACGTACCGTTCGTTGCTCACATAACCGACGAGCATGCTCTATTCTCCCG
>ERZ869936.812-NODE-812-length-26257-cov-5.767041_pt1 | contig 26257 bp, 17 predicted proteins | sample MGYA00520876_ERZ869936 | MGnify/ENA primary metagenome ERZ869936 (study PRJEB32218, sample SAMN09650985) | biofilter metagenome | isolation source: enrty point of leading RO module | place: Saudi Arabia: Thuwal, RO plant located on Red Sea | collected 2016-02-17 ... | reverse complement strand
AGAAGGCGGCCATGATCATGGACTCCTTCGCGGGCGCGGTGACCATGAGGTCGTCGCAGATCTGGATGCTGCGCCCGGACCTTTCCTACTTCCCGATGTAGCCGGGCGCGCCCCGAGCTACGGGGTGCAAAAAGAAAGAGCGCCGCGGCGGAAATCTCCGCCGCGGCGCCCCGGATGCGCTACCCGTCGTCTCAGCGGACGGCGGCGCGAACCTTCTCGGCGAGCTTGCCGTGGATCGTCTTGATCTCGGCAATGTCCTCGGCCTCGGCGTGCTGGAGGCTCCAAAGCGTCCCGAAGCGGTCCACGACGGCGTCGATGCGCTTCGGGCCGAGGCCCGGCACGTCCTTGCGCCGCAGCTCCCAGGCGAGGCGCTCCCGCTCGAGCTCCCACCCGATGGCTTCCGTGTTGCTCACATCGTGACCGGCGTCCTCCAGCTCGGCCAGGAGCCCGAGCCATGCCTGGTGATCCCACCCCTGGGGGTGAGCTTCGATGAAAGCCTGAAGTTGCTTCTCCATACTGTATCTCCTGCAGTCGTTCTGATTGTGATGTAAAGGGCTCGGCCGAGCCCGACTTCGTCCCGGCCCAAGCTCCTCAGCCGTGCGCATAAGATAACGATGCAAGGGCCGATCCAAGATGGGGTGACGGGTGCGTCACGAATCTGTCAACGTCTTCAAAGCGGCTTCCGGTGTTGCGACATTCCCGGCCCGTGAACGCCTCGGTTTCGACCTGACGCAGCCATGAAATCTGCCGTAGACAAGATCCCGTCTCTCCCCGCCGCTATTATCGGCCTGCCCGACATCGCCATGAATCTGGCGTGGTCGTGGAACCGGGACGCCCACGAGCTCTTCGAGCGCATCGATCCCGTCCTCTGGGCTCAGACGCGGGACGATCCCATCCGGCTCCTCCAGGATGTCGAGCCGGCGCGCCTCGACGCGTGCGCCGCCGATCCCGACTTCGTCGCACTGTACGAGCACGTGTTCGAGGGGCTCCAGCATCTCCCGGCCGACGAAGGGACGTGGTTCCGTCGGACCTACCCCGACGCCGGCGCCGGGCCAGTGGCGTACTTCTGCGCCGAGTTCGCCGTACACGACTCCATTCCCATCTACTCGGGCGGCCTCGGCATCCTTGCCGGTGACCACCTGAAGAGCGCGTCGGACATGGGAATCCCCATGGTGGGCGTCGGTCTGATGTACACCCGGGGCTACTTCGATCAGCACTTCGACGCCGAGGGTTGGCAGATCAACGAAGACGAGGTCTTCGACCCTGCCCGCATGCCTCTTACGCGCCTTCACGAGCCCGAGGGCCCGGGACTGGCGACGGTGCCCATCGAGGGAAGGGAGGTCGCCCTGGGAGCCTGGGAGATGATGGTGGGCCGGACCCGCCTCCTCCTCCTCGACTCCGACCTGGAAGTGAACGACGAGATGGACCGCTCCCTGACGAGTCGGCTCTACGAGTCCGGGGAAGAGCTCCGCCTGAAGCAGGAGATCATCCTGGGCATCGGGGGCGTGCGGGTCCTCCAGGCCCTGGGCGTGACCCCGGCGTGCTGGCACGCCAACGAGGGCCACGCGGCCCTCATGATGGTGGAGCGTGTGCGGCAGGCGATGGACGCGGGCGCCGGCTTCGACGATGCCGTTGCGGGGGTGCGGGCCCACTCGGTGTTCACCACGCACACGCCCGTTCCCGCCGGACACGACAACTTCTCCTTCGAGCAGGTGGAGTCGGTCCTGGGGCCCTTCTGGGACGCCATGGGCATCGACTCCAGACGGTTCATGGATCTCGGGCTGGCCGACGAGACCGGACCCGATCGGTTCCACATGACCGCCGTGGCCATCCGCCTCGCCCGCTTCGTGAACGGCGTGTCGAAGAAGCACGGCGCGGTCACGCGGGAGATCTGGGGGGGCATGTGGGGCGAACGGGAGGTCGACGACGTGCCCATCGGGTCGGTGACCAACGGGGTCCACACCTGGACGTGGATGTCACGGCCTGTCCAGAACCTACTGGACGACGAGCTGGGCGAGTGGTGGACCCACCGCGTAGAGAAGCCCGACGTGTGGGACAAGGTTCTCGCCATGCCAGCGGAAGAGGTGTGGCGCGTCCGTCAGGACATGAAGCGTCGAGCTTTTCGATTCCTCGTCGAGCAGGCTCGGGGGCGTTGGCAGGGCGTGTGGGGTAAGGCACGCCATCCGGTGGCCTCGGGCCCGCTGCTCGACCCCGAGGTCCTGACGCTCGGCTTCGCCCGCCGCTTCGCCACCTACAAGCGAGCCGACCTCCTGGTCCGCGACGAAGAGCGACTCCTGGATCTACTTACCGACGCCCGGCGTCCGGTCCAGATCATCTTCTCGGGCAAGGCCCACCCCGCCGACGACCATGGCAAGCGCATCCTCCAGCGGATCTACAAGCTCTCCCACGATCCTCGCTCTGCGGGGCGCGTGGCCTTCGTGCAGGACTACGAGATGCACGTGGCGAAGTGCCTGTTCCGCGGCGTCGACGTGTGGCTGAACCTTCCCAAGGTCCCCCGGGAAGCTTCGGGTACCAGCGGCATGAAGGCGGCCCTGAACTTCGCCCCCCAGTTCGGAACCACCGATGGCTGGTGGGCCGAGGGGTACAATGGAAAGAACGGCTGGGCCATTCCTCTGGCCCCCGACCTGGACGACCCCGACGAGTGGGATTGGCAGCACACGTTCGAGCTGCTGGAGAACGACGTCGTGCCCCTCTTCTACGAGCGGACGGCCGACGGCATCCCCATGGGATGGGTCGACATGATGAAGCAGGCCCTCTGGATCGCCGGCAGGGACTTCACCACGGGGCGCATGCTCCGGGACTACGCCACGAAGTACTACGTGCCGGCCATGGCGGGCGGCGAGGGCGACGACCCGCCGACCTGAAGGGAGCGAGGGCTAACGCCGCCGGGCTAGTCGGCGTCGAGCCCCATGAGCTCGGGCACGTAGGTGTGGAGCATGTTGCGCCACGTGGGCCAGTCGTGGATCCACTCCGTGCCCCACGAGTCCACACGGTTGGGGACGCCTTTCGAGCCCAGGATCTTGGCCGCCCGCCACGACTCGGAGATGTCCTCCGCTTCGCCCTCGCCCGATGCCAGGAGGATGAAGCGCTTCCTGAGTTGATCGAGATGCGGGCCCTGGAGATCCGGCAGGTAGTGGACCGGAGAGGCGTGGTAAAAGTCCTTGGTGATGGGTGCCTTCAGGAAGCGCTCGAGATGGTACGTGCCGCTCATGCACAGGGCGTGGGTGAAGTCACCGGGGAAGCGGCAGATGGCGGCCAGGGCGTTCAGAGCCCCGATGGACGAGCCTCCCACGACGATGCCGATGTCGTCGCTGCCGCAGTCCATCCGGATGGCCGGAACCAGTTCCTTCCCGATGAACTCGAGGAACTGATTCCACAGCCACATGCGATGCTGGGGTGTGCCCTCCTGGGTGAGCATGGCCCGGCCGGCGATGGAGTCGCACGAGTAGATCTTCACCTGGCCGGCTTCCAGGTACTCGGAGAGCGTCTTGATGACGAGGAAGCGCTCGATCTCCTCGGCGTCGCCTCCGGCGGTGGGAAAGATGAGGAAGGGCGTCCCCACCTCACCCCAACGGGCCACGTTGACCTCGCGCTCGAGACGGTCGGAGTACCAAGAGTCGGTCTTCTTCATGTCGTGAACGCCCCCTCGTCATCGCACCACGATTGGATCCGGTCGAAGAAGATGCCGGTGTACTCCTCCACCTCGTGCTCGGGGAAGAGTGAGGCGGTCTTCTGGCGCACCGCGTCCCGGCACGCGTCGGTACGGAACCACTCCACGGCCACCTCGTCGAGGTTGGCGAGGTGCGTGGCGCAGAAGTCCTCGAACTCCTCCGTCTTGAAGCGCCGGTGAACGATGGGGACCAGCGCGTCGAGTCGCTCGCGCATGGTCATTCCCTCCTCGACGGCCTGGAAGTACCGCGGCCAACCCATGGGCAGCTGTTGTCTTAGCGTCGTCGCCGCGTAGATCGACCACCGCAGGTTGGCGAGGATCAGCCAGGGGAAGTGGTAGTGGAGGGAGGTGACCTGCGAGTCGGGGCAGGGGTTGGCGTAGTCGATGGGGTACCAGACGCCGTCCTTGTGGATGACCTCGCACGAGTTGAAGTCCCACGCGAAGAACCCGTTGATGACCAGGGTCATATCGCGGATGAGCGAATACTCTTCGTCGTCGACGAAGCCCTTCGCCATGGTGTACCGGTCGTGGAGGGGAGCTTCGAGGTCGTACAGGACGCAGCGGGTCTGCGGGCCGAGGCCGATGCAGCGGACGAAGCGGTCGAAGTCGTCGATCCCCTTCTGGAGGTGCATCACCGCCGTGCCGCTCTCCTCGTACGCCTGCTTCAGTTCTTCGGCGTTCTTGATGCGGCTCACGGCTCTCCAGCCGCCCCCGTCGTACGGCTTCATGAAGAGGGGGTAGCCCACCTTCTCACCGATCTCGTCGAGGTCGAAGTAGCGGGCGTAGCTCTGGAGGGTGTGCCGGAGGTCACCCTCCCAGGTCTCATACTCCTTCGGCGGGATGAGCCACGTCTTCGGGATAGGGAAGCCGAGGCGGATCATGGCGCAGTACGTCGTCAGCTTCTCCATGGACTGGACCGACCACGGGTTGTTGAAGACGTACACGTCGTCCAGGAGGATGGCCTTCTTGATCCACTCCCGCCGCGGATTGTACCAGTGGGTCAGTCGATCGATGACGAGGTGATGGGGAACGTGCTCTTCGAGATCGAAGGGATCGATCTTCAGCCGCTCCACCTCGAATCGCACGGTGTCGCCATTCCAGGGGATGGCCAGGTCGAGCTTGTTCAGGATCTCGGTATAGGCGATGGGCCAGCAGATGTCTGCGCCCAGCGAGAGGCCGATTTTCCGCGTTACGTCAGCCATCGATCATCCGTATGGGGGGCGTTGAGGTAGGGGGTCGTCCGGGACCGAGGGCCATCACAGGTACACCCACCACTGGGGGCCGGGAAAGAGGAAGGCCAGCCCTTCCCTGAGCCGGTCCCGCCAATTCTCCCAGTTGTGGCCGTCCCGGGCCTCGACGTAGCGCACGTCCATGCCGGTCCGTTCGAGAACCGGGACGAGGGATCGGTTCTCGTAGATGAGCGACTCGTGGACGCCGCAGCTCACGAACACCCGTTCGCTCACAGGGAAGGGGTCGGCCCGGTACCGGTTCACCATGTCGGCGATGGGGTCGAAGACCGGCCCGCGGTCGTGGGTGCCGATGTCGCTGAAGGCGAACGACCCGGACTGGAGGAGCAGACGACCGAACATGTCGGGGTATCGGATGGCCGTGGACAGCGATGCGACGGCGCCCAGACTCGCACCCATCAGGCCCCGACCGGCGGGCTCGGCGAGAAGTGGAAGCTCGTCCTCCAGAGACGGCACCAACTCCTCGGCGATGTAGCGGGCGTGGTCCTCGGAGTCGCGGTACTGCTCCATCCGGTTCAGCGGATCGGTCATGGCCACCACGAGTCCCGGGATATCGCGCCGGTGGATGAGATTGTCGAGCACCGTGGTCAGGCTCGCAAAGCGGTCGTAGTCCGAGCCGTCGTGGACCACGAGGAGGGGGTACCGGCGCGTATCGCGGTAGCGCGCGGGCTTGTACAGCTTGACCCGACGGGGGCCTCCGAGTGCCCGGCTCTGGAAGATGCGCTCCTCCACGGTCCCCTCGGGCACCGCCGGATCGTCGTGGATCCAGTCCGGTACCTCGTAGCCCGCCGCATGGCTCACCGAGTTGGCGCCGAAGGGGTCTCGCGCCAGGCGATCGTTGAGAGGATCGTGGATGAGCCTCGTTTCCTGCCCGATGGTCACCTGGTACTTGTATTCCACCCGCGAGCCCTCGGGGAGCTCGATGGTGTGATACCACAGGTTGGTGCCCGGTACCCGGACCAAGGGAACGGCGGCCGGAAGTCCGTACACCCAGTGGCGCAGAGCCACTTCGTCGGCCTCTCCGTGGAAGACGAAGGTGACCTTCGTCCCGTCCACGAGCGGCACCTCTCGTCCCTCGAGGAACGCGTGGATCTGGGCAGGAGACGGCGTGGGACCCAGGACGAGCTCGCCGATGGCGAGCCCCCGGGGATCGAGGGTGCCCACTTCGGTCTCGAGGTGCTCCGCGGTGGGTCTCATGCCGCCTCCGACCAGGGCATGAGGCGTCCTTCCTCGTCGACGACCCGGCTTCCGCGGGCCCGGAGCGAGACACCGTCCCAATCGATGCGGTCCCCGGGGTCGAGCACCGCGCAGCGGGCCGGGGCCATGCGCAGGGCCAGCCTCCTCATGCGGCGGGGGTCGTCGATGCGAAGGCGAGCGGCAGCGTCGGGCACGGCGACGACGCCCGGCACGAGCCCGAATCCGGGCAGCCCGATTTCGGCGTTGCCTCGACCGATGGCCGGCGAGTCGTTGTAGAGTGCCACCCGCTCACACAGCACCATGGCGCCGCCGGCACACCCGATGACCGTACGCTCGCGAAGGTCGTCCACCAGGTCGAAGAGGGTGATGCGGTTGTGGATGACTGCGGCGTGGCCCCCCTCCACGACGACCACCGGGCACGACTCGAGCTCTGCGCGAATCTCGTCACGAAAGCGGACGACCGATGGTCGCTCTGCCAGCTTCATTGCGGCCCGGAAGTCGGCCTGGATCGAGCGGATCCGATCGAGGTGGTGGGCGTCGAGCCGCTGGATGGCGCCCAGCGCGGCGGCCCGCTCGGGACCGACGATGCGCTCGGCCCCCCCGGCCACGAGGAGCTCCATCCACGCCTCGGCGGCGCGGTCGAGCTGCCGCGAGTACAGCTGGCGGATCTGTCGCAGGTCCGACTGCATGGCCCGGTGGGCGTCCCGAAGCCCGGGGTCCTGCCGCCACACCGCTTCCGCCCGCTCGTACAGGCGCAGGGGCACGATAGCGTCGCCCAGTTGGTCCCGGACGCCGCCCAGCTCCGACTCCCACTCCTGCCACCCGGCGGTGATGACGGCGACGGGGCCGCCGGCATCGATCTCGTCGACGACGGCTCCCAGCGTCGGCTTCAGCGCCTGGGGGCCCAACAGGATGACTCGGCTCACGACGCCCGCACCTTCAAGGTCTCCCCCACGTCGTTCAGCATGGCGCGAAGGGTGTCGTAATCCGTGTGGCGCATCCGTACCCAGGCGTTGGCCAGGTAGCCGGCCTCGACCGGCTGCGTGGGCGTGCCTTCGGGCGGGAGGTGCGCATCGATGATCCACTCTCCGTAGCGGTCCTGGATCTTCTGGGCTCCTTCGTAGCCGGAGATCCGTCCGTCCCGATCCGGTCGGATGGCGATCATGCCACCGGCGTACTTCCGCGATGCTTTGCGGCCGGTGCGACCGTGGAGGACGGCCATGGCCCACTCGTAGTAGATGTCGATCTCGTTGGCCGCCGCGTAGACGTCCCACCACCGGACGCCGGGTGGCCTGCACCCGATCTCGGAGAAGCGGAGTCCCTTGGGACTGTAGAACCACTCCATGTGGGTGGGAGCGGTGTCGATACCCAGGGCGCGGTTCACCTTCCTGCCCATCTCCAGCACTTCCTGGTAGGCCGGAGCGCTGGCGATGCGGTTCGTGGTGACGATCTGCGGTGAGATCCACCGGGTCCTCATGGCCGCGAGGACGTGGGGGTAGTAGTGCGAGATGCACTCGTGGGCGACGCTGCCGCCGATGGTGATGGTGTCGTAGAAGCCCTCGTGGCCCTCGATGAACTCCTCCAGAGCCACGTTGCCTCCCCGGCCCACGCCCATGGCGTCGAGGACGCGTCCCAACTCCTCGTCGCTGTCCACCCGCGCGGTCCCCGACGCCCCGGCACCGGCCCTCGGCTTCACGATGAGGGGGTAGCCGACCTCGTCGGCGAAGGCGCGAAGCTCTTCCCGGTCCCCGCTCCCGACGGACTGGGCGCAGGGGACGCCTGCCTCCCGCAAGGCCTCCTTCATGGCGGGCTTGTCGCGACAAAGCCACGTGGTGCGGACCGACGTGCCGGGAATCCCCAACGCCTCCCTCACCTGGGCAGCCGCCAGGGTGTGGGCCTCGATGGTGGCCTCGAGGCGCTGCACGGGAAGGCGCTGGTGCACGGCCTTCACGATGTCGATGAGGCGCTGCGTGTCCACCACCGAACCCACCTGCTCGTAGTGGATCATCCATTTCCGCAGGTCGGCGTCGAGGGCCTCTTTCGGGCGCTCGCCGATGCCCGTGACCTTGGCTCCGGCCTCGTGGAGGGCCCGCACGAACTGCTTCTGGTTCGCCGGGAAGGAAGGTTCGATGAAGACTGCGTGCATGGAAAGAAGCCCTGAGCGTGGGGCGGATGGCGGGGGGGAGGACGATTTTCGGGGATGGGAAAGATAGCGATTCGAAGCTTTGCAGCTACCGCGCACAGCCGGTCCGGATACCTTTCACCCTCGCCCACGGACGAGCTCTCCGAGCCGCTGGATTCCATGAAAACCGTCGTCTTCGTCGCTCCCTATTTCGCCGAGACCACGCTGCGCTTCATCAGCGCCGTGTCGAGGGTCGAGGGCGCGCGTACCACGCTCGTCAGTCAGGACGCGCCGGAGAAGCTTCCGCCCCCTCTGCGGGCCCGCCTCCATGGAACCGTGCGCGTATCCGACGCCCTGGACCCGGACGTCCTGGCCAAGACTGTCGCGGCCATAGGCCAGGCCAGCGGTGGCGTCGACCGGCTCCTCGGGACGCTGGAGGAGCTCCAGGTGCCGCTGGGTCATGTCCGCGATCGTCTGGGTCTCGATGGCATGGGAGCCGAGACCGCCGAGAACTTCCGTGACAAGGCGCGGATGAAGCGTATTCTGCGGGACGCCGGCCTCCCCTGCGCCAAGCACGCCCTCGCCCACTCCGCGGCCGACGCGTCGGCGTTCGTGAAGGCCGTCGGCTATCCCATCATCGTGAAGCCCCAGGCGGGCTCGGGGTCCCGCGGGACGCACCGGGTGTCCAGCGAAGAGGACCTCGCCGGGTGCCTCCGGTCCATGCCACCGGCCCCGGGCCGTCCCCTCATGATGGAGGAGTTCGTCGTCGGGCAGGAGCACTCCTTCGACTCCATCTCGGTGGGTGGGCGGATGGTGTGGCACTCCATAAACGACTACCTGCCGGCGGCGCTGGACGTCGTGCGCGAACCCTGGATCCAGTGGGCCGTGGTCCTTCCCCGCGAAGTGGACGATCCGCGCTACGACGGCATCAAGTCCGTAGCGGCCGATGCGCTGAACGCCCTGGGCATGGATACAGGCATGAGCCACATGGAGTGGTTTCGTCGTCCCGACGGCAGCGTCGCCATCTCCGAGGTGGGGGCCCGACCGCCAGGAGCGCGCTTCGTGCACCTCATCTCGTGGGCCCACGATTTCGATCTGTTCCGGGCGTGGGCCGACGTGGTGGTCCATGACCGCTTCGTACCGAGACCCAGACCGTACGCGGCGGGCGCCGCCTACCTTCGGGGGCAGGGGCGTGGCCGCGTGGCCCGGGTACGGGGGCTGGAGGAGGTGCTCGCAGAGTTGGGCCCCATCGTCGTCGAGAGCCGACTGCCCAAGGTGGGGCAGGCGCCGTCCGGCACGTACGAGGGTGAGGGATACGTCATCGTTCGCCACCCCGAGACCGAAGTCGTTCGCCGGGCTTTGGGTCGCATCGTCTCCACCGTGCGTGTGGAACTGGAGTAGCCATGAACGTCCTCATGTTCTCCCCGGGCTTTCCTCGGGAGATGCGATACTTCACCCGGGGCCTGGCCGAGGTCGGTGCCAACGTCATCGGCATCGGTGACCAGCCCGAGGGAGCGCTGGAGGAGCCGGCGCGATCGGCGGTGAGCATGCACATCCAGGTGCGGTCCTGGCTCGACGAGGAGGCCGTCATGCGCCAGGTGGCGGACGTCGCCAAAAGGGTTCGAATCCACCGGGTCGAGTGCCTCTGGGAACCGTACATGGTGCTCGCTGCCCGGATCCGGGAGATGCTCGGCCTACCGGGGATGACCGTCGACCAGACCATCCCGTTTCGCGACAAGGAGATCATGAAGCGGGTTCTCGACGCGTCGGGCATCCGGACTCCCCATCACTACAGCGCCACCACCGCCGCCCAGGTCGTCGAGGCCGCCGAGACCATCGGCTACCCGGTCATCGTGAAGCCCATCGACGGGGCTGGCTCCGAGAACACCCATCGCGTCGAATCTCGGGAGCAGCTCGACGGCATCCTCCCGTCTCTCCGCTCCGTACGGGAGGTGAGCGTCGAGGAGTTCGTCGAGGGCGAGGACATGACGTACGAGACCATCTGCGTCGACGGCGAGATCCACCACTACAGCATGTCGACGTACATCCCGCGGGCCCTCGACATGAAGACCAACGCGTGGATCAGTCCCATCACGCTGGTCTACCGCGACCCCGACGACCCGTCGCTGGCGGCCGGTAAGGCCATGGGAGAGGCGGTCCTCAAGGCCCTCGACTTCCAGACGGGCTACACCCACATGGAGTGGTACCGCACCGCGGACGGCGAAGCGATCTTCGGCGAGATCGGCGGGCGGCCGCCGGGCGCGTATCTGGTGGATCTCATCAACTACGCCGCCGACATCGACACGTACACCGGGTGGGCCGAGGCGGTGGTCCACGGGCGGTTCACCCAGAAGGTCGAGCGGAAGTACAACGCGGCCTGGATCTTCAAGCGTGCCCGCGGTCAGGGGACCATCCAGCGGTACGAAGGACTTCACACCCTCATGTCGGAGATCGGGCAGCACGTGGTGGCGCTCGACCTGAACCCCATCGGAGCGCCTCGGAAGGACTGGCGGAAGGTGCTCAAGGGCGATGGGATGGTCATCGTCCGACACCCCGACCTCCAGGCCACTATCGACATGGCCGGTCGGGTGGCCAGTCGGCTGGAGATCGTGGCGGGGTAGGAGCTAGCCGGGCGCTCCCGCTCCTAGTCGCTCCACCGCCGCGCGCGCCTCTGCGGCGCCCGGATGGCCCTCGTCGGCCTCCCGATAGTTCGTTGCTACGGCGGCCCAGAGCTCGCGGGCCAGATCCTGATTGCCGGCTTCCTCGGCGAGGCGCGCGGCTCTGGTCAACGAGATGCTCCGGAAGTCCGCGGTCGTCAGCAGCTGATACCAGCGCAGCGCTTCCTCGGTGCGGCCGGCTTCTTCGTTGGCGACGCCGAGCCAGTAGCGCGTCATCATGTCGCCCACGCCGGCGCTCAAGCCCTGGCCCTCTTCGAGGGTGCGGCGGGCGGCAATGGGATCGCCCTCGAGGAGCTGGCGGTAGCCCAAGAGGGCCGTCTCGATGGATCGAGGGAACCGTGACTGGATCTCGTTGCCCGCGTTCTGATACTCCGTGGCCGCCCTGCGCGCCTCTTCGACCATGGTATCGAACGCCGCCCAGTCGCCCTCTTCGGCCGCGAGTGCTCCCCGCCAGAGCGTGCACCCGGCGCCAGGCTCACAGGACCGGACGATGGGCAGGAGGTCACTGACGTCGACGTCGGTGAACGTATGGTAGAAGTAGATACCCTGAGGACCGGGGCCTCCTGGCACCGAGTCGCGGAAGAGCGCCTCGCCCCTCCTCAACTGGCCGGTGTTGATGGCCCACCGGGCTCTCCCCCTCACCCACCCCGGGCTTCCGGTGCGTTCGACCATGTAGTCGGCCAATGCCAGGATCCGCAACGCGTCGGGCATGACCGTTCCGTACGTGCCCGAGAAGATGTTCAACTCCTGATCGGACAGGTTCCGGAGTTTGCCCTGAGCGCTCGCGACGGCCTCCTCGTGGCCCAGGAACATGTCGAAGGCGATGTCGTGCAACCCCCCGAGGACGTCGACCTCCGAGAACGCCTGGTACCGCTCCATGTACCGGGCCGCCTTCTCGGCATCGCCCACGATGATGGATCGGTCGACGGCGTGGTCGTAGTACGGCGCGAAACTGGGATCGAGCTCGATCGCCTTCTCGAGTACCTCCAACGCGTCGGCCGACGTGGCTCCGGTCGCCTCCCCCATGTGGATGTAGAGCTCGGCTAGCATGAACCAGGCTTCGGGATCGTCGGGATACTTTCTCACTGCGGCCTGCAGAGGCTCCAGGTGTGCCAGGTCGCCGGTGTAGAGCGCGTTGCCGGCCGTAACGATGATCTCGTTGCGGGGGCTCAGGCGGTCCTTGTACTGGATCGAGAGGGCGCCCAAGTCGATGGCCCGCTCGCTCGCGATGCTCTCGAGCCACCCGTATGCGTCGGAGATCCGGAAGAGCGCTAGAGCGAACGTCGAGTCCTCTTCCAGGGCTCGCTCGTAGGCTTCTACGGCCTGGGGGAACTCGGCCCGTCGGTAGTATCGCTCGCCCTCCAGATAGGCGCGCAGCGCCGGCACGGATGCCGTCGTGAGATCGGCGAGGTTGCGGGCTGTAGCGAGGTCCTCACCACCTCCGGCGAGGAGTTGGCGCATGGTCTCGAGCGACAGGTCGTCGATGAGCGTCATGGGGTCCGACTGCGAACCCTGAACCTGACCCTGGCCGATCTCCTGCCCATTGCCGAGGTCGTAGATGGACGTGACAAGCCGGAGATCACCTCCGACGCCACGGGCACTTCCCACCACGGCGTAGCGAGCCCCGGTGGCACCCGCGACGCGCAGGGAAGCGTTGAGGTCCGGCGTGGCACCGTCGTCCACGGATTCCCGCCAGCGTGCCAGCACCGTCCGGGAGTCGATGGCCCGGAAACCGCCCATCCCATCGAGGTTGGTGGACAGCAGATCCACCATGCCCTCGCCCCAAAACGCCTCGTCCTCGACACCACTTACCGTGAAGGGGAGGACCGCGATCCCTTCGGCCGCGTCGGTGGCTCCCACCTCGGTGGGACCCAGAAAGGACGGACCCCCGGTGAGACCGACGTACAGGCCGGCACCCCCGAAAAGCAGCGACAGGGCGACGACACCGCCGAGGATAGCCCGACCCCAGGTGAGGGCCGGAAGGCGTCCTGCCTTCAGACTCTCCACGGCCTGGGCCGGCGCAATCTCCCAGTCCGTGGGTCGCTCGCCCGCCTCTTCGGCCGCCGTGGTGGCCGGGAGGGACTGGACCCACGCCGTGGCCAGGATGATCACCGCTCCCACCAGGAGCAGGATGATGGCCACGGGTGACACCCACTCCGGAAGGGAGAGGGCTTCGGTGAGGGTGTCGGCGACCTGCAGTACCGCCCAGGACGCGCCGAGATACACGATGAGGACCTGGACGATACGGGCGCGCCGCAGGCGGTCCCACAGGGAGGGCGGAGTCATGCGCGGCAATGTATTCCGGCGTCCGGAAGCCCGAAACCCCGCTCTGTCAGCGGTTCGCCGGGCCTTCCGTCCGCTCGGGAAGCCGCAGTCTGGCTACGAGCGCCTGGAATCGGGGATCGTCCCGCATGGGGTCGAAGATGGGATCGATGGTCAGGTACGGGCTGTTGGTCGAACCCTCGTCCATGGCATAGCCCAGATACTCGATGGCCTCGTCGTACATCCCCGCACGGACGTACAGCGTCCCGATCTGCCACTCGGAGACGCTCTGTCCCAACCCCCGAGCCACGACCAGAGCATCGGCGGCCGAGCGCAAAGCCTCCTCGTAGCCACCTCGCTCGAACCCGTCGTTCAATGCGCCCAGGGCGGTCAGAGAGACGGAGTCGCCCCGATTCCGGTAGAACGTCCGGGTGCTCTCGAAGGCGAGGGAGTCCTTGCCCAGGAGATGGTACGTCGTGCGTAGGGTCGACTCGGCGAACCCCGGGGCGCCCTCCATGTCACGGGTGGCCACCAGGACCGATTCGGCCTCCTCGTACCGGTAGCGGGCGTTCAGGTACTGGCCGTAGAGGGCCAGGACGGTGGGGTCGTACGGGGCGAAGGTCACGGCGCGTGTGGCCTGGGTCTCGGCCTGGTCCTCCTCGCCGAGATACAGGAGGAGCAGGGCGTAGTACATCCGCGTCAGCTCGTCGCTGGAACTCTCTTCGAGGCGGTTCAGGAAGGCCTCCTCGGCGACGTCCCATTGGGCCTCGCGCCATTCCCACCATGTGGCGTTGAGGGCCACCGTCCGCTGGTCGACCCCTTCGATGGGAGCCAGGTCGAGGATCGAGTCACGGAGCTCGAGGGCCCGATTCCCCGAGATGAAGCCTTCCTGGGCCCGAAGGCCCCAGTTCCCGGCCAGCCCGATCCACGCCTCCGCCGACATGGGATTCCTCTCGATGGCCCGCTCGTAGTAGCCGTCGGAGGCGTCCAGGCTCTCGCGGGTGAGCCGGAACGACTCGTAGCGGGCCTGGAGGAGGAGGTCGTACAGGACGGCGTCGATCTCGACGGCCTCCTGCAGGTAGCTCCGCGCCTCCGGCTCCAGCTCGATGCCCGCCTGCTCGGCGATCTCCAGCGTGATCTGGTGGAGGAGGGTAAGCACGTCGTCGGCGGCGGCGCTGTACGTGGCGGACCAGACCTGTACCTGCGACGCACCGTCCACCAGAGCGATGTCAACGCCGACGCGTCGACCTCCGATACGCTCCACCGACCCTTCGACGAGGGCATCGACGCCGAGTTCGGCCGCGACCTCCCTCTGAGAGAGACCTCGGGCGCTCAGCGTGCGGGTGGCGGACGGATTCAGGACGCTGATTCCGGCCCGCTGCATTTCCTCCACGAGGTCCTCGAAGACGCCGCGAACGTAGAAGTCCTCGCCCGGCACTCCGGCGGCGTTCTCCAGCGGCATGACGGCCAGTCGCTCGTACGTCGCGCCACCCAGCTGACCGCTCAGCCACATCCCCGTGCCCACCAGCGCTCCGGCAAGGACGAGGCCGGCCACCGTCCGCCCCAGCTGCTGCGTCCGACGTCGGCGCCGGCCTTTGGCCACGGCGAGGTCGGTGGTGGCGGACGTGAGCTCCTCGATGAACTCGTCCGCCGTCGCGTAGCGTTCGTCGGCATCGGCCTCGAGGGACCGGCGAATCACCGACCAGACGCTGTGGGGCACGGAGGGGTTCGTCGCCGTCTCGGGAAGCTCTCCCACCAGCTTCTTGGCCATCATGGCCTGTGGCGTGGCGGAGTGGAACGGCGGCTTGCCCTCGAGCATCTCGTGGACGACGCAGCCGAGGGCGTACACGTCGGCTCGGGCGTCGACGGGTAGACCTTCCGACAGCTGCTCCGGGCTCATGTAGGCGAAGGTGCCCACCGACGTCCCGGTCCGCGTGAGCGTGTCGAGGTTGGCTTCCGACATCGCCTTGGCGATACCGAAGTCGCACACCACGGCGTGGCCGGCCTGGAGGAGGATGTTCTCGGGCTTGATGTCGCGATGGACGAGCCCCTGGCCGTGGGCGTAGGAAAGGGCGCTGGCGACCTCCCGGGCGTACCCGAGGCTGCGGTCCTGTCCGAGGACGCCTTCGCGTTCCAGGACGTCCCGGAGCGATTCGCCGTCGATGAACGGCATCACGAAGTACCGCAGCCCGTCCGCCTCACCCGAGTCGTGGAGGGCCAGGATGTTGGGGTGGTTGAGGCGGGCGGCGGTCTCGATCTCCCGGGCGAAGCGTTCTTCGCCGATGGCCTCGGATACGTCCGTATCGAGGACCTTGATGGCCACCGGCCGGCCGTGCTTCACGTCCTCGGCGCGATAGACGACGGCCATGCCTCCGCGCCCGATCTCTCCCTGGACGCGATAGCGCCCCTCCAGGGCCGCGTTCAACCGGTCGACGACAGTGCCGCTCATGCCCGTAGGCTACGGATCTCGGGCGGATCTCGTAAGGCTTGGCGCGATTGCGGCCGCGTCAGGCCGTGGCGTTTTCCGAGTCCGGCGCCGTCTGCCGGAGGATGATGGCGCACAGCGGCGGGAGGGTCAGCTCGACGTATTGGTCCCGGCCGAGGTGGGCTTCGTCCGTCGTCGTGAACGACCCGGCCTCCAGGGTGCCGCCCCCTCCGAAGCGCTCCGCGCCCGAGTCCAATACGACCTCGTACTCCCCGGGGTAGGGGACGGCCAGGCGATATCCCTCCCATGCCATGGGCGTGAAGTTGCACACGACCACCACGAAGTCCTCCCAGTCCGGGGACCACCGGAGGTAGGCGATGGTGGTGCGGTCCTCGTCATGGCAGTCGATCCACTCGAATCCGTTTCGCGTGAAGTCCGTGGCGTGGAGGGCCGCCTCCTGTGTGTACAGGTCGTTCAGGGCGCGTACCCACCGGCTGACCCCCGCGTGCATGGGCTCCTCGGCGAGGGCCCAGTCGAGCACGCCCTGATCGTCCCATTCGTTCCACGTCGCCAGCTCCGACCCCATGAAGACCAGCTTCTTGCCCGGGTGGGTCCACATGTAGCCGTAGAGGAGCCGGAGATTCGCGAAACGGTCCAATGTGGAGCCCGGCATCTTTCGAAGCATGGAGCCCTTCAGGTGGACGACCTCGTCGTGGGAGAAGGCGAGGAGGAATCGCTCGGCGAAGGCGTAGGTGAGGCCGAACGTGAGGTTGGAGTACAGTCCGGACCGGTAGAGGGGGTCCGACTGCATGATCTCCAGGGTGTCGTGCATCCACCCCATATTCCACTTCAGGTCGAAGCCCAGTCCCCCGTCGTCGACGGAGTGGGTCACCCGAGGCCATGCCGTCGACTCTTCCGCCGCCACCACCACGCCGGGATGGGCTGCGTGGATGGTTTCGTTGAGGGTCCGCAGGAATGCGGTGGCCTCGATGTTCTCACGCCCGCCGAACTTGTTGGGTACCCACTGACCCTCGTCCCGTGAGTAGTCCAGGTACAGCATGGACGCCACGGCATCGAGGCGAAGGCCGTCGATGTGGAACTCCTCGATCCAGTAGAGAGCACTGGACACCAGGAAGGTGACCACCTCGGCCCGAGCGTAGTTGAAGATGTACGTGCCCCAGTCCGGGTGGACTCCTTTTCTGGGATCTGCGTGCTCGTAGAGGTGGGTCCCGTCGAAGAAGCCGAGACCGTGGGCGTCCCGGGGAAAGTGGGCGGGGACCCAGTCGAGGATGATTCCGATGCCCGCCTGGTGCGCCGTGTCGACGAGGTACCGGAGGCCGTCGGCATCGCCATGGCGCGAGGTGGGGGCGAAGTAGCCCACGGTCTGGTAGCCCCAACTCGCGTCGTACGGGTGCTCGGTGACAGGGAGAAGCTCGATGTGGGTGAAGCCCAACTCGGAGACGTACGGCACCAGTTCGTCGGCGATCTCCCGGTACGTCATCCACCCCGGCTCCCCTTTCCGGGCGTTTGCGCCCTCCTGCCGCCTCCAGGAGGAGAGGTGCACCTCGTAGATGGACATGGGTCCGTCTCCGCGGGCCCGCTCCCGCCGGCCCGTCATCCACTCGGTGTCCGACCAGGAATGGCGCGACGGCGCCGGGACCACCGAGGCGTTGTCCGGCCGAAGCTGCATCTGCCGGCCGCAGGGGTCGGACTTGAGCATGGGCTCGGGCCGCATGGGCCCGACGATGCGGTACTTGTAGAGTGCTCCCGCTTCCACTCCCGGCACGAAGAGCTCCCACACGCCGGACGCGCCGCGTGGACGCATGGGGTGACGGTGCGCCTTCCACCCGTTGAACGAGCCGACCACGGACACGGCACGGGCGTGGGGTGCCCATACGGCGAACACCGTCCCGGACACACCCTCGTGCTCCATGCGGCGGGCGCCGAGGATCTCGTGGATCCGGCCGTCGGCGCGGCGCAGCCGCTCGAGCTGGACGTCGGTGAGAACGGGAAGGAAGCGGTACGGATCCTCCATCTCTGCCCCATCGACAGCCAGGCGATATACGAAGGGGCCGGTCGCCGCGGGGAAGGTCGCGACGAAGACCGAGCTGTCGGCCAGCCGCGACGCCTCGACGGCACCCGTGGGCGCGCCGGACGAGCCCTCCTCGGGCACGATCTCCACGCGCTCCGCCCCCGGCAGCCACGCTCGTACCACCCACCCACCCTCCTCGGCTTCATGGAGCCCCAAAACGTCGAACGGTGACGGGTACCGGCCGTCACGCAGAGCTCGAAGGACCTCGGGGGTGGGGTGGGTCACGGGACGGGCAGGGAGGACTCGGGACGGGTTCGAAGGTGCGACGTCGCCAGGCGCCATGTTGATCTGTGCACCGGGAGGATCCTACGTTCAGGTTCGCGTGCGAATCCAGTCCGGGAAACCCCCGTCGATTCGGCGCGAATCCTCGGACGACGGAACCCCATGGCCACCAGGACTCGAAGCGCTGCCCGCGTGAAGGCGACGATCCCCGACTCGGACGGAGCCTATGGGGGAATCCATGTCGTGCACCTGGTCGCCGAGTACTGGCCCTTCGCCCGATCCGGTGGTCTCGCCGAGGCGGTTCGGGGCATCGCCACCTTCCAGGCCAAGTCCGGCGTTCCCACTACCGTCATCATGCCGCTGTACCGGAGGGTGTGGCAGCAGACCCAGGATCTCATCAAGCTGGGCGAGCCCATCCAGGTGCCCTTCACCCACGGCCACGAGGCGGTGCAGCTCTGGCAGTACGATGACGCGGAGGCGCCCGCAGCGCGGGTCATCTTCATCGACCACCCGGGGCTGTTCGACCGCGACGGGCTGTACGGCGAGAACGACCGTGACTACCCGGACAACCACGTCCGCTTCGGCTTCTTCGCCCGGGCCGCACTGGAAGCGCTTCCACTCCTCGTGGAGCACCCCATCGTCCTCCATGGGCACGACTGGCATACCGCCCTCGCCCCCGTCTACCTCCGGGCCGTCCTCGACGAGGATCCCTGGTATTCGCGGATCGCCACGGTCCTTTCGGTCCACAACGCCGGGTATCCCGGTTGGTTCTCGGCGGAGACCCGCCACGATCTTGCTCTGCCCGAAGAGGTGTACCATTGGAGCAAGATGGAGCACTACGGTCAGCTCAACTGGCTCAAGGCCGGAGTGGCGTACTCCGACTACGTCGGCACCGTGAGCCCGACCCACGCCCACGAGCTTCGGACGCCGGCAGGGGGCTTCGGGCTCCACGACTCGTTCATCGCCCTCGGCGATCGACTGGTGGGGATCCTCAACGGTATCGACCTCGACATCTGGGATCCCGAGAACGACCCGGCCCTCATTCAGCGCTTCAATGCCGATGACCTGTCCGGCAAGGCGGCCTGCAAGGCCGAGTTGCAGCGGCAGATCGGCTTGCCCGTCCGCGACGACGTGTGCGTCTTCGGTATGACCGCCCGCCTGGCCGAGCAGAAGGGCTTCGACCTGATTCTCGGCGACGGCCTGCTGTACCGACTGCCCGACGCCCAGTTCGTCTTCGTGGGCGAGGGCGAAGCCCGTTATCGCCACGGGCTGGCCGAGGCGGCGCGGCACATGCCCGAGAAGGTGGCCGCGTACTTCGACTTCACGGAGCACCGTGAGCACCTGCTCCTCGGGGGCGCCGACTGCCTCCTCATGCCGTCGCTGTACGAGCCGTGCGGTCTCACCCAGATGCGTGCGCAGCGCTATGGCGCCTTGCCGGTGGTGCGCCGCGTGGGAGGCCTGGCCGACACCGTGGAGGATCAGGTCACCGGCTTCGTCTTCGACGAGTACTCGTCGGAAGACCTCGAGCGCGCCATCCGGCGGGCTCTGGCCCTCTTCCCCGACCGTGAGCGGTGGCAGAAGCACGTGCGCGAGGCCATGGGGCGCGACTTCGGGTGGCACAAGTCTGCGGATCGGTACCTCGACATCTACACCGAGGCCCTCGCCTTTCATCAGGCCAAGTAGAGGCCGTCTCCCTCCGGATGACCCTGGACATGCGTTCGGTCGTGATTCACGGCCACTTCTATCAGCCCCCGCGTGAGGATCCGTGGACTGGCGCCATTCCGCGGCAGCCTACCGCGGCGCCGTACCACGACTGGAACGAGCGAATCGCCGCTGAGTGCTACGGCCCGGTGGTGGCGAGTCGGGTCGTCCAGGAGGGCGAGCCGGACCGGGTCATCAACTCGTTGGAGTGGATGAGCTTCAACTTCGGTCCGACGCTCATGGTGTGGCTCGAGGCCCACGAACCCGAGACGTACGCGGCGATCCTGGAGGCCGATCGCTCCAGCGCTCGACGGCTTCACGGCCACGGCAACGCCATCGCCATGCCGTACCATCACCCCATTCTCCCTCTGTCCACGGATCGCGATCGACGGACGGAGATCCGCTGGGGCGTCGCGGACTTCAAACGCCGGTTCGGGCGGGATCCCGAAGGGATGTGGCTTCCGGAGACGGCCGTCGATGGACCCACCCTCGACGCTCTTGCCGAGGAGGGCATCCTCTTCACGGTCCTGGCTCCCCACCAGGTCGACCCTCTTCCGAGGGACGGTCGGCCGGGTCGCTACGTCACCACGAGCGGTCGGGAGATCGCACTCTTTGCGTACGACGGCGGGCTGTCCCATGGAATCGCCTTCGGCGACCTGCTCGAAGACGGAGTCGCCTGGGCGGGACTCATGGCAGGCGACGCCGCGGGCGGCGACGTGGCGCAGGGGGCCGCCGACACCGTCGACCGTATCCGCCTGCGCTCCATCGCCACCGACGGGGAGACCTTCGGGCACCACCACACCTTCGGCGAGATGGGACTGGCCAAGGCCATCGTGGAGCTCCAGGGCCGCCGACACATCCGTGTGGAGAACTATGCCTCGTTCCTGGCGCGGGAGGGCATGGGCGAGCCGGTGGACATCGTCGAGCCCAGCGCATGGAGTTGCGCCCACGGAGTGGACCGGTGGCGGGCCGACTGTGGCTGTCGCATCGACCCCGGAGCCGACACCCAGCAGGCGTGGAGGGAGCCGCTTCGTGAGGCCTTGGAATGGCTGGCCGAAGGGCTTCACGGCGTCTTCGAGGCCGAGGGACGCGACTACTTCGACGATCCCTGGGCGGCCCGAGACGCCTACGGCGAGGACGTCGCGGCCTTCGGCGACCCGGCGGTCGATCCTGCGAAGGGTGCTTCGGCGACGGGGCGACGGTCCGAGCTTCTGGAGATGGAGCGTGACGCGCTTCGGCTCTTTACGTCGTGCGCCTGGTTCTTCGACGACGTGGGCGGCATCGAGCCCCGGCAGGTCCTGGCGTATGCGGCCCACGGACTCGAGCTGGCCGGAACCGCAGGAGACGGGCTCCGCACGGGGCTCGTGGAGCGGCTCGAGAAGGCCGTGAGCAACGATCCCGGGGTAGGGTCGGCGGCGAAGATCTTCCTGGAGATCGCGGAGAGCCGGAGCCTCGCGCTCACGGGAGGGACCGCGTCGCGGTGAGGCCTCTCCCCTTCTGTTTCGTCCTGCACCTCCACCAGCCGGTGGGGAACTTCGACCACGTCTTCCGGGACCACGCCGACGACGTCTATCGACCGTTCTTCGACTTCCTGGCCGACCGGGAGTTGTGGCCCATCGGCGTCCACGTGTCCGGACCGTTGGTGGAGTGGCTCGGCGAGCACGACGCCGACTTCCATGACCGTTTGGGGCGGCTCGCCGCGGACGGCCATGTCGAGCTGCTCTCCGCTGGATGGTACGAACCCGTCCTCGCCGCCCTGTCCCGGGAGGACCGGGCGACCCAGCTCGGGTGGATGCGGGAGGAGCTGGAGACGCGGTTCGGGATCACCCCCACCGGGCTCTGGCTGACCGAGCGGGTGTGGGAGCCCGACCTGCCCCGTGACCTGGTGGACGCCGGCATCGACTACGTCCTCATCGACGACCACCTGGCCCGTCGGGCCGGCGTGCCCGAGGGCGACCTGACCCGGCCTCTGAGGACCGAGTCCGACGGCCGCTATCTGGATTTGCTCCCCATCGACGAAGGGCTCCGGTACCTCATCCCCTTCCGGCCGGCGGACGAGATCGAGGCGGACCTCAGGCGCCGGTACGAAGCGGGTGAAGCCATGGCACTCATCGGCGACGACGGCGAGAAGTTCGGGGGATGGCCGCGCACGAAGGAATGGCTCTACGAAGGCGGGTGGCTGGCGGACTTCGGACAACGCATGGATGGGCTGCGAGCCCAGGAGGTGGTCCGACTCGCGACGCCCGCCGAGCTCCGAGCCTCGGTGTCGGCGACGGGGCCGGTCTACCTGCCCTCGGGATCGTACCCGGAGATGGAGGAGTGGGCCCTCGGCGGTCACTGGAAGGGCTTCCTCGCCCGCTACGACGAGGCGAACCGGCTCCACAAGCGGATGACGGCGCTGTCCGACCTGTCGAGCCGCCGGGGTGAGGCCCCGCACGTCGGGCTTGCCAGAGAGCGGGGACAGTGCAACGACGCGTACTGGCACGGCGTGTTCGGCGGGCTCTACATGAAGCACCTACGCGAGGGAGTCCGCCGTGAGCTTCTCGCTGCGGAGCGGATGCTGCGCGCAGGAGAACCTCTCGGCTGGACGCGCATGGACCTCACCGGTGGAGGAAAGGATGGGTGGTGGGTCCACGGCTCGGCCGTGTCGGCCTGGATTTCACCGGACGGGGGCGGGACCCTGACCGACCTCCTCTGGCTCGAGGGGGGCGTGGACGTGGTCGATGTTCTGACCCGCCGGCGTGAAGGCTACCACGACGAGGCCGTACAGCGTCGGGCGGAGCTGAAGGCGCGAGACGGCGATTCGGAGCCTTCCGGCGAGGATCCGGCGAACGCGCCCTCCATCCACGAGATCGAGGAGGCGGCGACCCTGGACTCCCTGCCTCCCGTGGACGCCGACGTCCGCGTGCTGGGCATCGCCCGCGTGCTGGCGCCCGACGTCGACTTCGACGCGTACGCCCGCGGGGAGTACACGCCGATGTGGACGTCGGTGGGGCCCCACGGGAGTCGCGGCGGTGTCGGTCCTGCCTTGGAGAACGGAGACGCCGCTCCAGGCCACGCAGATCCTGTCTCCGGCCAGGACGATGGACGTGCGACGCTGACGTGGCTCTTCCCCTCGGGGCGGGTCGACACCTCCGTCGAGGTGCGCGACGACGGACGGGTCCGGTTCACGTGGACGTGGGAAGCGGACGCCTTCGAAGAGGGCGCGCATTTCGCGCCCGAGTTCTCCCTGGGGACGGCGGTCGACATGAGCTTCGATCCCGAGCCCGACGTATGGCGCCATCGCATCGTGACGACCTCGAAGTGCCCCGACGGATTCGAGGAGATCGATCAGGGTGAGTCGGTCACGCCGCGGTGGCCGGTGTCCGCCGGGACGGCCTCCGTGACCCTCGGACCGCCGTGATCGCTTGACCTCGATGCCGCGGGTTGCCCCCGGCGGCCTCGATCCCGACTCTGGCACACGCGCGGACACCGGTCCCGTGCCGCCTCGAACGCCATCGGAGGGAGTCGCATGAAAGCGTTGGGAACCGTGCTCGTCACCGTCGGCCTCATCGTCACCGGGTGCGCGCCATCGGGTGACGCCACCGCCGACACCCCGTCGGACGCCGCGGCCGCCCAGGCACCCATGGATCAGGAGACCCGGCGCGTGCCCCAGTTCGAGAACGAAGACGTCGAGGTCTGGAAGAGCATCATCGTGCCCAACCAACCCCTCGAGATGCACCGCCACGACAATCCCCGGGCCATCATCGCCCTGCGGGGGGGCACCCTCACGGTGACCAACGACGCCGGTGAGTCCCACGACATGACGTGGGAGACGGGCAGCGCCTACTGGCTCGAGGCGGACCCTCCAGGCGAGCTGCACGGCGACGTCAATGAGGGGAGTGAGCCCATCGAGGTCATCGTGGTGCAGCTCAAGAACGTCGGCGGCGGGGGCTGAGCGCCACTCTGACGGGGGCGCACGCCGAGCCCGGGTCGGAAAGGGGCGGGGCCCCGATCACCGCGTGGGCTGACGCGTAGCGAGCCAGTTTGCCGCGAATTGGGAGATGAAGATCCCCAGGAAGAAGAGGACCAGCGCCGCCAGGGCCAGGGTCTCGCCGGGGGACTCCTCGGCGGGTTGGAGAACGCCCAGACCGACCCACGCGGTGAGACCGACCGCGGTGAGTCCGCCCGCGATGGTCGCCATGGCTCGCCGGGGCCACCCTTCGGCACAGACGTGGACCGCGGAGAGGGGGATGCTCGATAGACCCGAGACCAGGGCCAGGACGACGAGCGCATAGCGCTCCGGGGCGACGAAGCTGAGTCCTCCCGCCAGCACCGCGACGCCGAGGGCGCCCCCCACCAGCGTCGCCCGTGCCCGGGCATCGTCGTCCAGGGCGTGCTTGCCCATGGGGTGGAGGAAGAGGGCCAGGTCGAACAGGGGGGCGGCGAGCCAGCTCAGAAGCACGAACCCCACGTAGGCGATGATGAGGGGCATGACCCAGGGCGTCCACCTGGGATCCTCGGCGAGCTCGCTCAGGAACCGGTAGCCCACGTAGCCGCCGAGGATGACCATCCACATGGTCCGGCTGGACAGCTTCCCCATCCAGAGGAAGTACTTGAGCATGACCGCGTAGATGGGGTTGCCGGCCTTGATGGCCTCCACCAGACCCGCGCGCGCCCAACCGTTCCCTGGGTCGAGGCGCAGCGCCTCCCGGAAGTGCTCCATGGCCTCTTTGCGCTGCCCCTGCTCGAGCTTGGTCCACCCCATGTTGGCGTGTGATACCGAGTCGTGGGGGTCGCGGGCCAGCGTCGAGTCCATGGTGGCCCCGGCCTCGGACTTCCGACCCAACCTCACCAGGGCCATGGCGCGCAGGTTGTTGCACGTCACGTGTTCGGCGTCGAAGGTGAGCCCCCGCTCGGCGGCCTCGAGAGCCTTCTTCCAATCCCGGCGCCCGAACTCGGCGGCCGCGATGGTGCCGTACACCTCCGGCTGACCCGGATCGAGCCGAAGAGCGCCTTCAGCTGCCTCGATGGCGTCGTCCCACCGACGACGATCCAGGAGCACCACGGCCAGTGCGTAGTGCGCGAAGGGGGATTCGGGGTCGTAGCCGATGGCGGATCGGGCCGCCTCTTCGGCCTCGTCCCATCGCTCCAGCTCGTTGAGGGTCACGGCCAGCAGCCCGTGCCCCACGGCATCCGTCGGGGCTTCCGCCAGGTGGGCGCGGATCTCCTTCTCGGCGAGCTCGTGTCGCCCCTGTTGCGACAGGATGGACGCGCGCTGGAGGTGCGGAGAGTCTGCCACGATGCCCGTCAGAGCTTCAGGTACTTCAGGATGTCGTCGTACGCGCCGCCCTGATTGGAATACAGAGCGTAGTTCTTCGCGGTGGCGAACCACTCGCGCGTGGTGGGATGCAGCGCCTTCACCGCGGTCATGAGGTCCTTCGTCACGAGGGGGGACGGAGCCCCGGCCTTGATGGCCTCGCGGAGTTTCGCCTCGACCGTCACGTCGACCACGGCCTTGAGATCGGCACCCGAGAAGCCGTCGGTCTTCTTCGCCAGGGCGTCCACGTCCACCTCCTCCTGAGGCTTGCCGCGCAGGAGCAGGCGCAGGATCGCCGCCCGGGCGTCGGCATCGGGAGGGGGTACGAAGAGGATGCGGTCGAAGCGACCCGGACGGCGGAATGCGCCGTCGAGGTGCCAGGGTGCATTGGTGGCTCCCAGAATGAGGAGGCCCTCGTTCTGGGTGTTGACCCCGTCGAGCTCGGAGAGGAACTGGTTGATGAGGTGGCGGCCGGCGCTGGTCTTCATGTCCGCCCGACTGGCGCCCAGCGCGTCGACCTCGTCGAAGAAGAGGACGCACGGCGCGTTCCGCCGAGCCCGCTCGAAGAGCTCGTGGAGGTTCCGCTCACTGTTGCCGATCCACATGTCCAGGACCTCGTGGATCCCCACGGACATGAAGCCGGCGTTCACCTGGCCAGCCGTCGCCCGGGCGAGGTGCGTCTTTCCGCATCCCGGGGGACCGTACATCAGGATCCCGCCCCCGACGCCCTTTCCGTACGCCGCGTACATCTCCGGGTGCTCGAGGGGATAGATGACCTTGAGCCGGACCTCCTCCTTGAGGTCCTCCATCCCTCCGACGTCGTCGAAGTCGATGGAGGGACGCTCGATCTCGGTGGGAACGTCCTGGTCGGCGCCCTCCCACGACGCCCGGATCCGCCCGTCCACGATTTCGCTGCTCTCGTCGTCGGGGTCCCAGGGACGGGTGCGACTCGCATCCATCTCCGCGGCCGCGGAGGGTGTGGCCTCGATGCCCAGACGCCGAGCCAGTTGCAGGTCCACCGCGGAGGGGTCCTCCTGCACGCCGCGCTTGTAGCGGCGAACGGCCTCGTCGATCTCGCCGATGCCGGCCAGGAGACGGGCGTAGAAAACGTGGGCCCGGCCCGGCGCCGTACGTGACTTCACCAGGTCCTCCACCACCACGAGAGCCTGGCTGGTCTTGCCGTCGGCTTGAAACGCGCGGGCCAGCCCGAGCTTGAGCTCGGGGTCGTCAGGGCGCTGCTTGAGCGCCGCCCGGAACTCGTCGACGGCCTCGTCGGAGCGACCACGCGCGAGGCGGCAGTCCGCCAGGGCGATCCGGAGGG
>ERZ869936.811-NODE-811-length-26276-cov-18.129972_pt1 | contig 26276 bp, 13 predicted proteins | sample MGYA00520876_ERZ869936 | MGnify/ENA primary metagenome ERZ869936 (study PRJEB32218, sample SAMN09650985) | biofilter metagenome | isolation source: enrty point of leading RO module | place: Saudi Arabia: Thuwal, RO plant located on Red Sea | collected 2016-02-17 ... | reverse complement strand
CAAGCACCAGGGGTTGGACATGCGGCTGACGGGCGTGGAGCCGGCGCGGGTGGTGCGAGATGTTCTGGCGTGAGTTTGCTGGCGCCGCGTTCGCGGCTCGGTCTTATCAGGTAGCGCCTCGAATTCCATGAGCTTACGCTCACGGCTACCTGCTTTCGCGGCTTCGCCGCTGGTTGGGGGACGAGTTTCCCCACTGTCCGCATTCGTCGGCGAGATTGGGGCCACGGCCTTGGAAGGCCGTGGTACGGGGGGGCGTCGCTATGCGCCGACGGGTTCGACGATTGGCAGTGTGACCAAGGGGACGGCGGCGGTTGGGAGTGGTTCTTCTTCTTCGGCGAGGACGGTGTCGACGAGGAAGTACATCAGCCGCCGGAGGCCTTCGGGTTCGACGTCGTCCGCGAGCGCCTCGGCCCTCTCGCGGGATTTCTCGACGAGTGCGTCGGCTTTTTGGAATGCACCGCTGGCGTGAAAGAGCGAGCGCAGTCTGGTCAGCCGGCTGTGGTCGTTCTCGTCGCTTTCGAAAATCTGCTGGAGTTCGCGCTTTCCGGCGTCGTCGGCCCCCTGGAGCGCGAAGGCGAGCAGCAGGGTGGGGCGGAGCGCCAGGGCATCCTGCCCGGCGACGAGTTTGTTGTTTGCGTCGCCGCGCCAGTCTTTGAGGTCGTTGAGGATCTGGAACCCGACACCGAGTTGCCGGCAGAACGCGGGGACCATTTCACGGTATTTTTCGGTCGTCCCGGCCAGCCGGAGGCCGGCGTAAAGTGCTGCTTCGAATGCCGGAGAGGTTTTGAGGGCGTAGATCTGCAAGGCGTCGAGGGGCGTGAGGGACCAGTCGGGATCGTTCTGCCAGGCCATCTCGGCCCCCTGGCCGTCGCAGAGGCGGAGGTGCGCGGTGGACATGCTGTCGAGAATGTCGCAGGCCGCTTCCGAGCCGAATTCGGCGCCGCAGCCGTGAATCAGCCGGTAGCCGAGACCGATCAGATAGTCGCCGATGTTGATCGCCGGGCCCATGCCCTCGCTGCGGTGCAGCGTTTCGCGGCCGTAGCGGAACAGGTCGTCGTCCTGGATGTCGTCGTGCACGAGCGACGCTTTGTGAAAGGCCTCGATTGCCATGGCGACGCGGGAGACGGCGTCCGGAAATTCGGCGATGTCGCCGTGCTCTTCGTCCGCTCTGATCGAACGCTCGCCTTTGACGGCGTCGTATGCGGCGAGCGTGATGAAGGGGCGAAACCGTTTTCCGCCGTTGGCCAGCCAGTCGTAGGAAACATCCTCGGTTTTGCCGAGGGGGCTGGCCGCCTTCTCCGGGGAGGCGCTGCGAGTGCGCGGCAGCAAGCGCTCGAAATCGTCGCGAAATATCGAGTTCGCTGCGCGCATGACGGGGACGTAACTGGTGGTGGGCGGTTCGGGGAGCGGCTCGTACTTCTCCAGCACCTCCCAGACCCAGGCCTCGTCGAGCGACGTGTTTTTGCAGTCGCCGGAGTGGAGCGGGATGGCGAAGGAGGGCACGCCGGCGAGAAGAACCTTGTCGATCGCTTTTTCGAGGACGTTCAAGCAGGCGACGCCGACGATTCCATCGACGTAGCCCTCGACGATGATTTTGAGGACGATCGGGGAGCCTTCGGCGACGAGCACCTTGTAGCCGAGTTCCTCGGCGCGGACTTTGTAATCGGCGATTGAGCAGGCGCCGCATTTTTCGCAATCGAGGCCGAATTCGTCGTAGTCGGCCGGACAGCCTTCAGCGTGCTTGAGACAGTGGGGCAAGAGCAGCATCCGCCGCTCGAACGGCACGGCGAGCAACTGCCGTTTCCAGTAGTAGTTGCCCAGCAGGACCATGGTGAAGCCGAGGAACTTCTCGGGTTGCTCCATTTCGGCGAGCAGCTTGCGGGCCATCTGCTCGAGTTCATCTTTAGTGAACGGTTCGCCTGTGGCGAGGGGGGCCGCCAGTGTTTCGGCCGCGGCTCTGATCTGTTCGCGCAGCGCCAGCGTTTCCGGCACGGCCTTGAGATGACTGGTGCTGCGCCGGCGGCCCTTCCGTTTTTTCGGCGTCACGTCGTCGGCCGGGTCCGGTGTGGGAGAGGTGGAACCGGTGGCCGAAGGGGGGTTTGACGAGACGGGTGTCGACTCGAGGGGGGCGGCGATATCCAACGTCGATTCCTCGTGGGGTGGGGTCGCTGCGGTGAGTCGTGCTGCGCCGGGCGGATTGCGCGGGCGGCAACGTCAATCAGGCTGGGGTCTGTTTGTTTCCGGTCGGGCGGCGAACCGGTGGTGTGCGGTCTGGAGCGCTGCCGCGGTCATTATCATCGGGTACAGGTTTTCAAAGTACCATAATCTGGCAAAATAGAAACCGATTGGGGAGGGGTTGCGCCAGGAGCCGTCTTCGATGCGTTGCATGAGCCAGGTCAAGCCTCGGGCGGCTGCGGATTCGCTGAGCGGATCGCTGCAAAGGATTTCGACGGCGAGCGCGGTTTCCTCGACGCTGGAGGGCGTTGGGGGGCCCGCGCCCCAGCCTCCGTCTTCGTTTTGTGCGGTGCGCAGCCAATGTAAACCCCGTTGGGCCTCTGGAGAATCGAGGCATCCCGCTTCGCGATAGGCAGCGAGCACTTTCGCCGTCCCGTAGGTGGGGTTTTCTTCGCCCGCCGCGTGCTGATTGCCGAACCAGAGCGGGAGCCAGGAACCGTCCGGATTCTGGGATCCGCTGAGAAATCGAAACCCCCAGCCAACTGAACGGGTCAGGCGCTTTTGGCTACGGTGGAGCCGCATTTTCCCGCCAGGGTTTGCCGCGAGATACGCGCGTCGAGGAGCATCCAGCCTCAGAAGGGCTCGCAGTGCATGCGCAGTTATGTCAGCCGAACTCCGGTCGAATGGAAGTTTGCCCCACCCCCTGCAAAACGTCGGAAAGCCTCCGTCGCGGTTTTGGAGATCGCACAGCCAGTGAACGCCCGCGAGAACAGCGTCGCTCGCCGCAGTCGACAATTCCGAATCGAGGATCGACTGGCGGGTGGGGGGCGTCAGCCCCTCGGTCGTGGCGGAATGTGCCTCGAAAGCATCGGGGGGCTGACGCCCCCCGCTCGCCAGGTTGAGCAGCGCCAGGATTGCTCCCGGTGTGTCGTCGGCGTCCGGGACGCCGCCGGGGAGGTCGGTCCAGGCCCAGCCGCCGGGGGCGGCGTTGGTGTAGGGATGGACCGTTTTGTATTGCTGGTCGAGGAGCCAGCGGAGGATCGGTTTTTTGCGGTCCTCGGGCAGGTCTCCCTGCAGGGCGTTGACGGCGAGCGTGGTGACCCAGGTCGCCAGATTGGTGTCGATCGGCCAACTTCCGTCTTCGCGCACGGAGTCGACGATGAACTGCAGTCCGTTCCGGGCGACCGGGTGCTCTGTGAGTCCCATGCCGGCGAGGCTCATGGTCACGAAGCTGGTCAGGGGAGTGGCTTCGAGGAATCCGCCGTTCTCGGGCTGAATCCGCTCGAGAACGTTCAGGCTCGGTCGCTGTGCCACAGCGCGCAGCGACCGCGTGACCGGATTCCAGGGTTTGCCGTGATGATGGCGGACCTGGCCGATCGCGATCAGCGCGGGGAGCGCGTAACTGACGACCGGCAATCGCACGGTTTTGTAGAACCGGGCGGGGACGCAGGCGAGTTCAAACGGGAGACGCGGGATTTCGCGCCACTCCACGAGTCCGGCCAGGGCGCAGTGCGTGAGGATCGGGATCGAGAACGTGCGGTCTTTGCCGTAGCGGGCGATGACGGCCGGAACGCCGCCGGCGCGATCGATGTAGCCGACGGCTGCGTCGACGGTGGAGCGGTATCGATCCTCCGATTCCGTAGCGCGGAAGACGGCGCGGGCGAGAAACGTCGTCGAGATGTTGCTGAGGCTTTTGACGGTGTCGCCCCAGCCGCCGTCGTTGTTCTGGTGGGCTGCGAGCCAGTCGATGCCGCCGGTGATCAGTTCCTGGGTGGAGCGGCCGCTGACTGATTCGACGCGTCCCTCGCGGCGCATCAATTCGAGCGCCATGACGGCGGTGGCGGTGGAGAGCGCGGAGGTCGAGAGTTCTCCTTCCCAATGGCCGTCGGGCGTCAATTCGTCGAGCAAGGCCTGCCTGGCGGACCGGTAGCAGTCTGCTAGTCGATCCCGCTCGCGGAGGAGCGTCATTTCTCTTCCAGCGCCAAACGGCAGAAGAGCATGCGTCCGGCGCTGTTCTGCAGGACGCTGGTGACGACGGTGTCGACTTCGTTACCGACCTCAGTGCTGCCTGATTCGACGACGACCATCGTGCCGTCGTCCAGGTAGCCGACGCCCTGACCGGGGGATTCGCCTTCCTTGATGAGGCGGATGCGGACGTGCTCGCCGGGGATGAACTTCGGTTTGAGAGCGTTGGAGACGTCGTTCAGGTTGACGACCGGAACTCCCTGGACGCCGGCGAGCTTGTTGAGGTTGAGGTCGTTGGTGACCAGGCGGCCGTTGGTCTGCTTGGAGATTTCAATCAGCCGCTGGTCGACCGATCTGCCGTTGGCGGCGTCTGATTCGACGATTCGAACTTCGACTTTCGGGTCGGACTGGATGCGTTTGAGGACATCGAGCCCGCGGCGTCCGCGACTGCGGCGGACTTTGTCGTGGCTGTCGGCGATGTCCTGCACCTCCTGCAGGATGAACTGCGGTACGAGCAGTTGCCCGTCGATCATGTGGGTGTCGATCACGTCTGCGACGCGGCCGTCGATCAAGGCGCTGCTGTCGAGGATGAGGGGGCGTCCCGCCTTCAATTCGCGTGAGAACTCGACGTAGGGGATGACGAAGCGGAAATCGTCCCTCGTCTGGAGCAGGAAGGTGATACAGAGATAGGGCAGGATAATCAGCGTCAGCAGCGTGGCTCCGCCCTGAAACGCGGCGCCTTCGCTGCCGAACAGTTCGTGCATGGCGAAGAGGGGGCGCAGCGCGAGGTTGAAGAGGTAACTGAGCAGGACGCCGATCAGCAGGCCGATGTAGATCGAAGACGCCACTTCGACCCGTTTGCGGGGGATGAGGACGTCGATCAGCAGCGCCGACAATCCGATCGCCAACATGACGAGGAATGAGGTGACGGGATGGTCGGTCACCACTTTCGGGGCGCCGGTGCCCTGTCCCAGCGTGTATGTCGCGGCTGCGCCCGTGCAGACCAGGATGTAGACGACTCGAATGACGAACAGGAGCATGGTGGTCTATTTTGAGTTGCCGGGCGACCGATTCACAGAACCGGCCGCCGCCCGTCGATCTTAGATCTTAGTGGCCCGTTGGTTCGCAAGCGGATGCCGCCCGTACGCCGCTTCACAGGTCTGATCAACGATCGCGCGTGAACAGGGAATCCGCTGAAGTCCGGCGACCAACCGCTGTTCATGATATGCGCGGGCCGAGGTGGATGCCAGTCGGCGCTCGAATGGAAGAGCAGCGAGAATCGGCTGGAAGGAGTGGGGGTGCGTCGTCCGTCCGTCCGATTCTGAGACGCGAGATGCCGCCGTGTGAATGGATCGCGAGCCGGGACGATCTTGCGGAGTGGCCGACGGGAAGCAGGAGGCCGGCGGGAGAAGTCAGCGCAAAAAAAAAACGCGTTTCGAGTGCTAAGCACTCGAAACGCTGAATGCCAAGGCGACAAGTGCGGGCCAACGCTTGCCTCATGGCACACCACGCTATTGGCAACGATCGTGCCATTCTCAAGAGAAACTTTGGAATTCTGTAACCTGTTTGTTTCAAGTTGGTTACGTTACACGTGAGCCAGGTGACGTGAGGGGCTGTGCAATTGTGCTACGTGGTGCATCATTACGCATCACGCATCCGGCCGCGCGGTTTGAAGACCGCGGAGATTTGCCCGGATTATTCATGACGAGCGTCCGGTTCAACATAAGTGGTTGCCAAACGACAGGTTATCGAAAAGTTTCCCAGTGCGTCGCGCTTTTGGAACGGATTGCACCCCTGTGTCTCGTCAACGGTGACGCACGCTGGCAGCGTGCTCTACGAGCAATCCGGGTCAGCTCAAATCCCGGTATTCTCGTCGACTGAAAATCAGCATTCCGGCGGCCAGCAGGATGGCGGAGGAGATCAGGATGACCGTTCTTGCCGTTTCGCCCGAGACCGGCAGGAACATCTCGCGGGCGACCCGTCCGGCGGGGCCGAGTTCGAGTGCAGAACCTGACTCGTACACCATGCAACGGGTATGGAACGCGACCGAGATGCGTTTGACGATCCCCGGCATGTTTCCGAACAGGACTTCGAGAAAGAACCAGTAGGCGAGGGAAATGATCGTCCCGTGACGAAAGGCAGCGCCGACCAGCAGAAACAGGCTGACGTACGCCGTGCATCCGAAGACGGTCGGCAGCAGGAAGACGTCGAACGCCTCGTTCCCCGGTTGCCCGGCGACGGTGCACAGCACCCACAACACTCCGACCGACCAGCCGGTGGCCAGGAGCCACGCGGCGATGAACTTGGTCAAATAGATGAGCGGGCGCGGGATCGACGTGATCAGCAGGTAGATCAGCGTGCGGTCTTCGCGGTCGCCGCCGACGGCCGAGGCGCCGTAGCAGATCGCGAAGACGGGCATCAGAAACGCCAGGAACGCCGGCACGAGCATCATCTCGATTAAACGCTTGCTGGACGGATCCCGGTGGAGCGTCCAGGCGAACGTGATCATCACGCATAACAGGGAGAGCGCCAATCCGACGACCGTCTGGCGCGACCAGAACTGCCGGTTGAGGGTCACTCTCAGCAGATGTGCGGCTGCCGAGAAGAGCGCTGAGGGCTGCAGGGCGCTGGGTCTTTCACTGGCGGTCTTTTCCGACGACATACGATCCGTTTCGCTCTATTCTGCCCGGCTCCCGCGCCGCCAGAACCGTTACGGTGAAATGAAATGCGCTCGAATGCGTGGCAGGCGGGCCTGTGACGTTAAGCTCTGGCGGCGGATGACATGATGTAGTCGAAGACCGCCTCGGCGGACGCATCGGTGGTTTCCAGGGCGGAGACGTCGATCGACTCGGCTACGACGAAGTCTCCCAATCGCTGAAAAAACGCGTCCGGTCTGCGCACTTCCAGCGAAAACTCTTCTTCGTCGCGGAGTTCGATGCCTTTGACGTCTTCCCAGCGTATCAGTTGGGCCGCCAGTTCCCGTGCCTGACTCGACCGCAGGCGGACGTGCAGAGGGTGCTCGTCGAGCATCTCGCGAATCTCCGCGAGCGTCCCGCTCGCCAGGATTCGTCCGCGCCCCATGAAGATGACGCGCTCGGCCAGGGCGTCCATTTCGTGGAGGATGTGACTCGAGACGAGCACGGCTTTGCCTCGATCGCGAAAACCTCGGAAGAGTTCCATGAGTTCCCGGCGGCCGACGGGGTCGACTCCGTTGAGCGGTTCATCGACGATGAGCATGGCCGGGTCGTGGACGAGCGCCTGCGCGAGCTTGATGCGCTGCCGCATGCCTTTTGAATAGCCGCGCAGCCGGCGATCGGCGCGGTCCGTCATTCCGACTTCGGCCAGTGCAATCTCGGCGCGTTCTTTGGCTTCGCTTTTCGACATGCCGTGCAGGCGGGCCATCGTGCGGACGAACCGCCTGCCCGACATTTCCTCGTAGAATGCATCGACGTCGGGACAGTAACCGATGTGCTCCTTGGCGGCCGACGAAGCCGCCGAACGGCCGCTGACTGTGACCTTTCCGAGGCTCGGATGCAGCAGTCCGGCGAGCAGCTTGATGAGCGTTGTTTTCCCGGCGCCGTTCGGGCCGAGCAGCCCGGTGATCCCGGGGCCGATCGTGAGATCCAGGTCATTGACGCCGATGACTGGGCCGTACCACTTGGTGACGCTGCGCAGTTCGGCCACCGCACCGGCTGTGGCGGGCGAGGCAGTTCTCGGCGACTCTGGGGCGCTCATGTGACCACCTCAATCGCCCGGACGCGGCGGACAATCACGAGGAGACAAATGATGCAGAGTCCGACGAGAACGGTGAGGCAGAGTCCCACACTGGGGGTTTTGTCCGGATTGCCGGCGCCGAAGCACCAACTACCGACGCGGTCCATGTTTTCCCAGATGCCGAGCAGCAGCCAGCGGCGGTCGTCCGAGATGGCTCGCGCCGTGTCGGCCAGAAGCTTGAGGAGCACGAATACTCCGAGCCAGCACATGACGAGCGGCACGGCGCGATGCACCCAGGATGCGATGGCGAAGAGCAGGAGGCTCTGGACGACTGCCAGCACGAGTCCATACCCCAGGATGCCCACAAGGATGCGACCGTTTTCGAAGAAGTAATCGAGCGAACTGCTGAGGACGCCGTATTCGATGAACAGCGCGATCGTCGGAAGCGTGGCGATCATGGTCACCACCGCCCCCACGCTCATCAGTTTGCCGACGATGTAGTGCCGTCGCTCGATCCGCCGGGAGAGGTAGTAAATCATTCCTCCCTGGCGATAATCGCTGCCGACCAGGTTGGCCCCCGCAAAGGCGAGCAGGAGGGCGGTAATGGTCGCCTGTCCCTCCATGAAGTCGGCGTAGGCTTCGCCTGTTCCTGTGACCTTGTAGGCATCGAGGAACTGACCGACCGCTTCGTTCTGGATGGTGAGCGTGGCCTTGAGGTAGATCAGGGCGAAGTTGAGCAGGAAGTTGAGCAGTCCGAGACCGATGAGCAACCAGAACACCCACCTGCGGAGGATCATCAGGACGCCGGTGCGGACGATCGACCAGCTCGCCCGCCACGGCGAGCGGGTCTTGCCGCTCCATTCGCGATAACCGGCCAGTTCAGCAGGCATGGGAATAGCGCGATCTCAGCGGACGGGATCGGGATGAGTGACGCAGAGCGGCAAGTCCGGGAGTTCTACGGCTCGCCGGAACAGGCGTGTTGTACCGGCAACGCGTCGTCAAGCAAACAGTTCGGCGATCGGTGTGGGATCGCTGACCAGGTGCGTCGGCCGGCCCTGGGGCGTGTAGTAGACCTTGTCGGGATCGATGCCGAGCTTGCGGTAGATCGTGGAGGCGAAGTTTTCCGGCGAGAGAACGCGTTCGACTGCGGAGTAGCCGGCTCGATCGGTGGCCCCGATGACAAGTCCGCCGGGGCAGCCTGCACCGGCCATCAGGACCGACATGGCGTTGGACCAGTGATCGCGTCCGGCGCGGCTGTTGACCTTGGGGGTGCGACCGAATTCGCCGAGCATGACGACCAGCGTGGTGTCGAGCAGGCCGCGCTCGTCGAGATCGCGGAGCAGCGTGGCGACAGTCGCCTCAAAGGTCGGAAGCCGTTTGCGGAGTGTGGGGAAGATGTTGCGGTGATGGTCCCAGCCGCCTTCATAGAGGGTGATGAAGGGGACGCCGGCTTCGACAAGCCGGCGGGCGAGGAGCGCCCGCTGGCCGAAGGAGTTGCGTCCGAAGGCGTCGCGGACTTCATCCGGTTCGCTGTGGATGTCAAACGCCCGTTGCGCCTGCGGCGAACTGATGAGGTCGTAGCTCTGGGTGTAGTAGTCGTCGAGCGAGAGGGCCGGGTCGGAGGCGGCCGGTTCGGGGATGCGTTCCAGGCGATCGACGAGAGCGCGGAGGTCCTTGCGAGATTCGAAACGGGGTTCTTCGAGCCCGCGGGGCAACGCGACATCGCGGACGCGGAAATCCTGTTTGTTCGGATTGTCCGGAACGACAAAGGGGGCGTACTGCGCGCCGAGGAAGTTGGGGCCGCCGGAGCGAGACATGCGGGGAATCGAGAAGTAGGCGGGCAGACCATGCTGGTGGCCGCGTTCGCGAGCGGTGACTGATCCGAGGCTGGGGTGAAAGCTGACGAACGCGCCGCAGCCGACCGGGATTCTCGGGGGTGCGCCGGTCATCATGTAGTGGTTGCCGGCGCCGTGGTTCCCCTGGTTGTGGCGGATGGAGCGAACGACGGAGAAGCGGTCGGCAAGGGACGCCAGTTCGCGCATGTGCTCGGAGAAGCGGACGCCCGGGACAGCGGTGTCGATGGCACGGAACTCGCCGCGGACTTCGGCCGGCGCGGCTGGTTTGGGATCGAAGGTCTCGTAGTGGGTGGGGCCGCCGTCCTGCCAAATGAGGATGCAGCTCTTTGCCTCGACGTTGAGCGCGGACGAATCGGCGGCCGCGCTCCGCAGGCGGAGCAGGTCAACCAGACCGGCGCCGAATGCTCCTCCCAGACCAAGCTGGAGACAGTTGCGTCGGGTGAGGGCTTCGCAGTTGTGTGAGGTGGTTTGCATGGGTCTTGAGTTTGCGGGGGTATCCGCCGGCTGACGCCGGGCGGCTCGCCTTGGGGCGGCGGCTGGCCTGGTCAGTCTTTGAAGACGAACTCGGGGGTGTTGAGGAGGGCCCAGAGGAGGTCTTCGGTCGCCTGGCGGCGGTTTCCTTCTTCAGTTTCGTATAAACCGACTCCGATGTTCAACTCCTCTTCGTCCGGAAGTCGGCTGTAGACAGAGAGATAGATGTTTTTGACGATTTCTGCGGGTGTGAGGTCGCTTGCGGCCCATTGAGCGGCGGACCCGGAATCGCTGGTGACCTTGTTGTAGACCCCCTCGGAATTCATGAGGTGCAGCACCTGAACGACCGTCGGGTCGCTGACCCGCTCGCAGGGCGGGTCCTGATTGGGATCGGGACGGCCGAAGGCGTCGAGAAAGAGCGAGGAGACGCGATGCGTCCAGATCTGCTTGGCGGAGGCGTCGGGCGGCATGGCGGCGAAGGACTCGGGGACACCGGTGATCTGACAGACGGAATCGAGCAGAACCTCGGCCCGGAGCCGCTGACGGTAGTGCCGGGAATAGTTGCGCGTGTCGACGACGTTGCGCTCACTGGGGAGCGAACTGAGCCCGTAGACGTAGGATGTTGCAATCGTGCGGATCAGGTGTTTGATGTCGTAGCCGTGGTCCCGGAAATCGGCGGCGAGGGCGTCGAGCAGGGGACCGTTGGTCGGGGGGTTGGTGGCGCGGAGGTCGTCAACCGGTTCGACGAGCCCCACGCCCATCAGGTCGGCCCAGACGCGGTTGGCCATGGTCTTTGCGAAGTAGTGATTCTCAGGTGAAGTGATCCACGCGGCGAGCGCTGCGCGTGGATCGGACGTCTCGCTCACATCGGGCGCTTCGCCGAACAGCGGGGCCGGCTGCATCGTCTCGCCGGTGAGAGGATGCGTCACCGAGCCTTTGCCGGCGGCGAAGACGAACTCTTCGGAGCCGGAAATGGGGGGTGAGAGACCGGTCCCTTTGCGACCGACTTCGGCGAAGTAGGCGGCGAAGCTGTAGAAGTCTTCCTGGCCGTAGACCTCGAAGGGGTGGTGATGGCATTTGGCGCACTCCAGCCGGATGCCGAGGAACAACTGGCTGGCGATGGTGGCGATTTCGTCGGGGCTGCGGCGGTCGCGGAAGAGAGTGGCGTTGCCGTCGCGGAAGGTGCTGCCGCTGGCGGTGATGAGTTCTCTCACGAACTGATCGTACGGTTTGTTGGTGCGGAAGCTGTCGCGAATCCAGGCGTCGTAGTTGAGCGTGGCCTTGATGCCGACGCGATAGGGATTGGGCCGCAGGAGATCGGCCCATTTGTTGGCCCAGTGTTCGGCGTATTCCGGCCGGTCGAGGAGTGTATCGACGAGGCGGTCCCGCTTGTCGGCGGATGTGTCGTCCAGAAAGGTTCTTGCTTCCTCAACGGTCGGAACGCGTCCGAGGATGTCGATGTATGCCCGGCGGAGGAACTTGTGGTCGGGGGCCGGTTCGGACGGCGTGAGTTTGAGCCGCTGGAGGGTGTCCCAGACGCGGTCGTCGATGAAGTTTCGCCGCGGCAGTTGTGCGTAGAGTTCATCGGGGACGTCGCCGCTGAGCGGGAGCGAGACGCGGCAGAGGGCAAACTTGTCCATGTAGCGGGCCATGACGGCCGCTTCACCGACGACCGTGCCAGCTGTGATGAGGCCGTTGTCATCGACGCTCGCCGTGGCGCTCTCGTTGGACTGGTAGGTGGCGAGTGACGTGACGTCGCGGGTGGAACCGTCGCTGTAGGCGGCGGTCACGATCAACTGCTGCAATTCATCGGCGTACATGATCCGCTCTGCGGGGAGAACGGAGACGGAGACCAGTTGGGGAGCGTCGGGTGCATTGCGGGGAGCGCCGGCTTCGATCCATTTATGCAGCATCTCGTAGTACTCGGAGCCGACCGGCATGCGGACGCCGCCGCCGTGCGGCGCAAGGCCGGCGGGTTTTCGGAGCAGCAGGCTGTCCTCCGGCTTTGAGAACGAGATGCGACGGCCGCGGGCCTCTTTGACGAGAGCTGCATGGTCGAAGTCCGAATCGAATCCGAGCAGCGAGAGTTGAAACCCATTCTGCCCCCGCTGTTTGCCGTGGCAGGCGCCGGCGTTGCAGGCGAGCCGGGTGAAGAGCGGCTGCACGTCGCGCTGGAAATCGATCGGCAACGGTTCCATCGAGCCGACGGCGACTGCGACCTGCGCCTGCTCTTCTCCAACGGAGACGGTGACCATTGTTTCCCCGGCGCTGACCGCGTGGATCAGTCCCCCGGGATCGATGGTGGCGACGTCGGGATTCGCCGATGCGAAGGAGGCATCGCGGGTGAGGTCGACGCGGCGACCTTCGCGATCGGTGGAGACGATGATCCGCTGGCGGGGCGCGTCAGCGCTCAGTTGAATCGACGCCGGCTGCACAACCAACCCGGCTGCTGACGTGTTGGCGACGAGTGCGTGGATGAACGCCAGCGAAAGGAGATGGACGCCGACGTGATTGATCCCGTTCCGGGACATGCTTGAGGCTCCCCTGGTTTGTGAAATGAGCGGCGATGCATGCGCACAAGGCCTCCCGCGAACATTATAGCAGGATTCGGCGGCGCGGTGGGAGGAGTTGTCGCCGTGCGCAGAATTGTGGCGCTTGTCCGGAGCGCACGCCGCCCGCGTGCTTCAGTGGCGATTGTGATCAGCGGGACGCGCGCAAGGCTGCGTGCGGTACGGTGCGCGAAAGCGGCGACGGGTCGCCGCACTCCGAAGGGATGGCTGCGCTGTTCCGGCGAGAAACAAACAGGGTCGCGGGCCGCGCGGTACGGGGATAGAATACGAGTTGGGGTGTTTTCCTTCCGAATACGGGCTGCCGGGCGAGCTTCGGCAGCTTCCCGCCGCGTGATTGTGACCTGGATGGAGCAGCGTTCTCCGTCTTTGCTTCGGTTCATTTGAGCATCAGCGATGACTTCTGTCCTTATGCCAACTCGTTCGACTCAATCCGTTCGACGAACTGCTGTCGTGGTTATGTGGGCGTGTGGAGTCGGTTTGCTGCTCACGACGGCGTGCGGGGCGGAAGAGGGTGCGGCGCGGTCGTCGATCGACTTCAATCAGGACATCCGGCCGATCCTTTCGAACGCCTGTTTTCGCTGTCATGGTCCGGACGCGGCGGAGCGACAGGGAGGCAGCGAAGGACTGCGGCTGGACGTGCCGACGGGCGCGGACGGCGCGCTGGCCGACCTGGGGGGATATGCGGCGATCGTTCCGGGGAATCCGGAGGTGAGCGAACTGATTGTGCGGATCACCAGTGACGACCCCGATCTGCGGATGCCGCCGGTGGAGGGGGGCGACCGGCTGAGTGATCGCGACATCGAACTGCTGACCGAGTGGATCCGGTCGGGGGCGGAGTACGCGACGCACTGGTCGTATGCCGCGCCGGTGCGGCCCGCGTCGCCGGCTGTGGGGAATACCGGGTGGATACGGAACCCGATTGACAGCTTCATTCTGGCCCGGCTGGAACGAGAGGGGTTGTCCCCGTCGCCGGAAGCGGACCGGACGGCGCTGATCCGTCGTGTGGCGCTCGATCTGACCGGCTTGCCACCCACTATTGAAGAAGTCGATGAATTCCTGGCCGACGAACAGGACGGCGCGTATGAGCGGATGGTGGACCGGATGCTGGCGAAGGAGGCGTATGGCGAGCATATGGCGCGGATGTGGCTTGATCTGGCGCGGTATGCCGATTCGGCCGGCTATGCCGACGACCCGCCGCGGACGATCTGGGCCTATCGCGACTATGTCATCCGGGCGTTCAACCGCAACCTGCCGTTCGATCAGTTCACGATCGAGCAGATCGCCGGCGATCTGCTGCCGGAGCCGACCGAGGAGCAATTGGTCGCGACGGCGTTCCACCGCAATACGATGACCAACAATGAAGGGGGGACGAACGACGAAGAGTTCCGCAACGTGGCGATCGTGGACCGGGTGAACACGACGCTGGCGGTCTGGATGGGGACGACGATCAGTTGTGCGCAGTGTCACAGCCACAAGTTTGACCCGATCACACAGGAGGAGTACTTCCGGCTGTTTGCGTTCTTCAACCAGAGCCAGGACGCCGACCGCAAGGACGAGAGCCCGTTCATCGAGATCTACACCGACGAACAACGAACGCAGGAGGCGGCCTGGCGGACAGAGATCGCCAGACTCGAAGAAGTGCTCCGGACGCGGACACCGGAGTTGGCAACGGCTCAGGAGGAGTGGGAAGCGCGGCTGAGCGTGGAACCGGCGTGGCGGACGGTTACGCCGAGCGAGGTGACCGCGAGTGAAGACGTCGGCATTGCGAGCGATGCCGACGGAGTCGTTACGACCGAGCGGCCGGCGAAGTCGGCGGTCTTCACAGCGGAATGGCAGACGGACGCGGCCGAGACGCTGACGGCCTTGCGGCTGGAGGCGCTGGCAGACGAGTCGCTGCCCGGCGGGGGACCGGGGCATGCGTCGGGGAATTTCGTGGTGACGCGGGTCTCGGCGTCGATCACGCCGCCGGACGGCTCACGGCTGAAGGGCCGTTATGTGCGGGTTGAGCTGCCTGGATCGCAGAAGCTTCTTTCGCTGGCCGAGGTGCAGGTGTTCAGCGGGGCGGACAACGTGGCGCTGAAGGGAGTTGCTTCGCAGAGCAGCACGGCCTTTGAGGGGCCTGCGGAACTGGCGATCGACGGGAACACGGACGGTCGTTATCGGCAGGCGGCGTCGACGACGCATACGGCTCAGTCCGACAACCCGTGGTGGGAAGTCGATCTGCACGAGGTGCTGCCGGTCGATCGCATCGCGGTCTGGAATCGGACGGACGGCAACCTGCAGTCGCGGCTGAACGGCTTTCGGGTCGTCCTGCTTGATGAAAACCGTGACCCGGTGTGGGAGCAGACGCAGGCGGAAGCCCCCGCAACGAGCGTCGAGCTGTCGCTCAGCGGCGTGCGGGGCGTCTCCTTTGCGAACGCGCTGTCGGACTACGCGCAACCCAGCTTCGAGCCGGCCGGCGTGCTTGATGCCAAGGAGCCGAACGCCACCGGTTGGGCGGTCGGGGGGGCGTTGGGACGATCGCACGCTCTAACGCTGATTGCAGCCGCGCCGGTTGAGATCGAGGCGGGGAGCAGGTTGACGGTGAGGATTGAACAGCTCTCGCCGCATGAGAACCACACGCTGGGGCGGTTCCGGCTGTCGGTGACTGACGACCCGCGGGCGGCGGAGTTTGCGGGGATTCCGACCGACGTGGCCGGTATCTTGCAGAAGGCGGCGGGTGAGCGAAGCGCGGATGAGGCAAAGCGACTGGCCGACTACTACCTGACGATTGCACCCGCTCTGCAGCCGCAGCGCGAGCGGCTGGCGAAAGTGCGGCAGCAACTGGCCGAGATGAAACCGTACACCACCGTCCCGGTGATGCGGGACCTGGCAGCCGATCAGCGGCGGACGACGAAGATTCAACTCCGCGGCAACTACCTCGTGACGACCGACGAAGTGAGCGAGGGGATTCCCGAAGTCTTTCACGATCTCCCGGAAGGCGAAGCGCTGAATCGGCTGGCGCTCGCGAAGTGGCTGGTCGCACGGGACAACCCGTTGACGGCGAGGGTGATGGTCAACCGGTTCTGGGAGAAGCTGTTCGGAACCGGGCTGGTCGCCACCAGCGAAGAGTTTGGCTCGCAGGGTGAACTCCCGTCGCATCCGAGACTGCTCGACTGGCTCGCCGTCGAGTTCATGGAGAACGGCTGGGACATGAAAGCGATGCTCCGGCTGATCGTGACTTCAGCGACGTATCGGCAGTCGTCCCGCGTCACGCCGGAGTTGATCGAACTTGATCCGGATAACCGCCTGTTGGCGCGGGGACCGCGCTTCCGGCTCCCGGCCGAGACGATTCGGGACCAGGCGCTGTTTGTGAGCGGCCTGCTGAGCCCGAAGATGTATGGTCCACCGGTCCGGCCGCCCCAGCCTTCGCTGGGCGTGAGCGCCGCGTTCGGCAGCGGGATCGACTGGCAGACGAGCGAGGGCGAAGACCGCTACCGCCGGGGGCTGTACACCAACTGGCGAAGGTCGAACCCGTATCCGTCGATGGTCGCCTTTGACGCACCGAACCGGGAAGTCTGCACGCTCCGGCGCGACCGGACGAACACGCCGCTGCAGGCGCTGGTGACGTTGAACGATCCGGTTTATGTGGAGGCAGCCCAGGCGTTGGCGCGGCGGATTGCTGCTTGGGAAGGCACTGTGGAGGAGCAGGTGGAGTTCGGTTTTCGTTGTGTGCTGGCCCGGCGGCCGGGTGACATTGAACGAGCGCGACTGGTTGCCCTGTATGAGGCAGCGGCCGAAGAATTTTCAGAACAACCGGAGAAAGCGATAAAGATGGCGACCGATCCTTTGGGGCCGGCGCCGGACGGAATGGACGTGAATCAACTGGCGGCGTGGACGGTCGTCAGCAATGTGTTGCTGAATCTGGATGAGACGTTTTTGAAGAGGTGAGTGGGGCGGATTTGGTACGTGCGAAGCGGTGAATCGTGGTTCGGTGACGAGGTGGGGTTGAAGTCATGAATATGTATCTCAAACACGTTGAACATCAGACGCGGCGGCACTTCCTGCAGGGCTCCGGGGTGAGCCTGGGGGCGATTGCGCTGGGGTCGATGCTCAACGAGGAGACCCGGGCCGCGGCGGGGCCTGTCAACCCCCTGGCGGCGAAGAAGCCGCACTTTATGGGGAAGGCTTCGCGGGTGATCTACCTGCACATGACCGGGTCGCCGCCGAATCTCGACCTGTTCGACTACAAGCCCGAACTGGTCGAGCGCGACGGTCAGGATTGTCCGCAGCAGTTTCTGGAGGGACGGACGTTCGCGTTCACCTCCGGCGTGCCGAAGCTGATGGGATCGCCGCGGAAGTTCACGCAGTGCGGCGAAGGTGGGCAGTGGATGTCGGACGCGATCCCGCATCTGCACGAAGTGGCGGATGAGATGTGCATCGTCCACTCGATGAACACCGACCAGTTCAACCACGCGCCGGCCGAACTGTTGATGTACACCGGTTCGCCGCGTCCGGGCCGGCCGTCGATGGGGGCCTGGGTGACGTATGGGCTGGGGTCGGAAAACGAGGATCTGCCGGGCTTCGTGGTGCTGATCTCCAGCGGAGTACAGCCGAACGGGGGGAAGAACTCATTCGGGACGGGATTCCTGCCGTCAGTGTTCCAGGGCGTTCAGTGCCGCTCGCAGGGCGACCCGGTGCTGTACGCCTCCGATCCAGAGGGGATGAGCCGCGACATGCGGCGGCAGACGCTCGATGCGCTCCGCGATCTCAACGAATTGCAGGCGGAAGAACTGGGGCATCCTGAAACGCTCACCCGAATCGCGCAGTACGAACTTGCCTATCGGATGCAGGTGTCGGTGCCGGAGGTGATGGACATGTCTCAGGAGCCGAAGCATGTGCTGGAGGCGTACGGAGCGGAGCCGGGCGTTTCGAGCCTGGCCAACAACTGCCTGCTGGCGCGGCGGCTGATCGAGTCGGGCGTGCGGTACGTGCAGCTCTTCGACTGGGGCTGGGATTTCCACGGGACCGGGGAAGGGACCGGGCTGACGTCCGGACTGACGAACAAGTGCGCCACGATGGACAAACCGGTCGCCGCGCTGATCAAGGATCTCAAGCAGCGCGGCCTGCTGGAAGACACGCTGATTATCTGGGGCGGCGAGTTCGGCCGGACGCCGTTCCGGGAAGGCCGGACGGCGAACAGCACGGTCCTGGGCCGGGACCATTATCCCGACTGCTACACGATGTTCCTGGCGGGCGGCGGATCGAACGGCGGTTATTCGCACGGAGCGACCGACGAACTGGGGTTCGGCATCGTCGAAGACAAGGTGCACGTGCACGACCTGCAGGCAACGATCCTGCACCTGCTCGGGCTGGATCACGAGCGGCTGACGTTCCGCTTCCAGGGCCGCGACTACCGGTTGACCGACGTGCATGGCAATGTCGTTCCGGAACTCCTGGCCTGACGGGGGGAACCACGGAAGGCACGGAAACGCACGGAATGTGGAGGCTGATTGGTCAGAACCACAAAGGCACGAAGGACACAAAGAGGGTCGTAGGGCCGGCCGGAAATTCTTCGACGCCAACCTTGAGTCAAGCGGCCGGCACAGCCGGCCCTACTTCCCTTGGCGGGAGAACTACGCAAGTCGCGGAATAGTGAAGGCGTTTGTTGGAAACCACAAAGGCACGAAGGACACGAAGAGGTATGTGGGGGCAGGTTGATTCTGGCATCGCGACGCGTCGACCGTGCGACGTCGATCATCTTGACGCGCCTCGATCCGCCCGACGATCTTTTGTGCCCTTTGTGTCTTGGTGGTTGACCACAATGGCACGACGGAATTGGACGCCCCTTTGTGCGGTGTTCCTGCTGGTTGCATACTTGCCGATTTCGTCTCGGGCAGATGATGCGCCGTCGTTCTCGCGGGATGTGTTGCCGATCCTTTCGGACAAGTGCTTCAAGTGTCATGGTCCGGATGAGGCGCAGCGTGCGGCTGACTTGAGGCTGGATGAAGAGGCGAGTGCGAAGCGGTCGGAGAACGGCCTCACGATCGTCGTCGAAGGAGACAGCGGGGCGAGTGAACTCTTTCGCCGGATTACGTCCTCCGATCCGGCCGAAGTCATGCCGCCGGCCGATTCGAACCTCAGTCTGACGGCCGGCGAGATCGAACTGATCCGGCGCTGGATCGACTCCGGGGCGGAGTGGGGCGGGCACTGGGCGTTTGAGCCGATCACCCGTCCGGCTGTTCCCGACGTCTCGTCACTCGATGTCGACGTACGGAATCCGATCGACGCGTTCATTATCGATCGACTGGAGCGTGAAGGACTGAGGCCGTCGCCCGAAGCGCCGCGCGAGACGCTGGTGCGGCGCGTGTCGCTCGATCTCACCGGGTTGGCAGCGCCTCTGCCGCTGGTGGACCGGTATCTCGCCGACCCGGATCCCGACGCTTATGACCGGCTTGTCGAACGGTTGCTCGTCTCGCCGGCTTACGGCGAGCGAATGGCGTGGGACTGGCTGGATGCGGCCCGGTATGCGGACTCGAACGGCTACCAGGGAGACAACGAACGCACGATGTGGCCGTGGCGGGACTGGGTTGTGTCGGCGTTCAACGAGAACATGCCGTTCGATCAGTTCACGATCTGGCAGCTCGCCGGGGACCTGCTGCCCGATGCGACGCACGAGCAGCGGCTGGCGACCGGGTTCTGCCGGAATCACATGATCAATGGGGAAGGGGGACGCATCCCGGAGGAGAACCGCGTCGATTACGTGATGGACATGACGGAGACGACCGGCACGGTGTGGCTGGGGCTGACCTTTAACTGCTGCCGGTGTCACGATCACAAGTTCGATCCGCTCTCGCGGCGGGACTATTATTCGCTGTTTGCGTTTTTCAATCAGACGCCGGTTGACGGTTCCGGCCGCAGCGCGCAGACGCCTCCCATCCTGGAGGCTCCGACCGATGAACAGGCGGCGCGGCGCATTGAGCTGGACGAACTGGTCAATACGGCGGCGGGCGATCTGGAATCATTCGAGCAGGAGTTCTTCCCGCGCGAGGAGGGACAGCCGTCCAATCAATCAGAGGCTGCCGGGGAGTTGCCGGACGCACTGAAGGATGTTCTGAGCAAGCCTGCGGTGCAGCGGAGCCGCGAGCAACTTTCCGAACTGGCGATGCACTACGAAGCGAGTGCGGCGGAGTATGTGTCGTTGCTGAAGGCGCTGGAATCGGCGCTGGGCCAGCGGGATTCGCTGGCGGGATCGATCGCGCGGGTGATGGTCATGGCCGACCAGGACGAGCGGCGGCCGACGTTCCTGCTGGAGAAGGGGCTGTACAACAAGCCGGAAGCTGATGAAGTTTCGATGGCGGTCCCGGCGCGGTTTTCGCCGCTTACGGAGGACGCTCCCCAGAACCGGCTGGGGCTCGCCGAGTGGCTGGTGTCGCCTGAGAATCCGCTCACCGCGCGGGTGACCGTGAACCGGTTGTGGCAGCAGTTCTTCGGGACGGGGCTGGTGAAGACGGCGGGCGACTTCGGCGTGCAAGGTGAGAAGCCGTCGCATCCGGCATTGCTCGACTGGCTGGCGGCGGAGTTCATCGCGTCCGGCTGGGATGTGAAGCATATCTGCCGGCTGATTGTGACGAGCGCGACGTACCGGCAGTCGTCGAAGGCGACACCGGTGTTGATCGAGCGCGATCCGCAGAATCGACTGCTGGCCCGCGGCGCGCGGTTCCGGATGCCGTCGTGGATGATGCGCGACCAGGCGCTGGCGGCGAGCGGCCTGCTGGTCGACACGCTGGGGGGGCGGCCGGTGAATCCGTATCAGCCGGAGGGCGTGTGGGAAGAGACGACCTTCGGACGAAAGACCTATACACAGGACCACGGCGCGGCGCTGTACCGGCGGAGTCTGTACACATTCTGGCGGAGAATCATCGCGCCGACGATGTTCTTCGACAGCGCGTCGCGGCAGGTGTGCACGGTGAACGTGTCGCGGACGAACACGCCGCTGCATGCGCTCAATCTCCTGAACGATGTCACGTACGTGGAGGCGTCCCGGGCGCTGGCGGAGCGTGTGCTCCTGAGTTCGGAATCAGACCCGATCGCGAGGGCCGACCTGGCATTCCGGCTGGTGTTGGCCCGGTCCTTGATGCCGGAGGAAGAGGAGGTGATTCTTGCAGCGGTCGAGAGACTCCGCGATGACTTTGAAGCCGATCCGGGACAGGCCAGAGAACTGCTTGCGGTGGGTGAGTCGCCGGTGAATGAATCACTCGATGTGATTGAGTATGCGACATATACGGCGCTGTGTAACGCGGTGCTGAATCTGGATGAGGCGGTGACGAAGGAATAGAGACCAACGAATTCCATGTTGCACGACGACTGTTTCATCGAGATTGGATCGACGGGTGCCACTGGCTCCGCCAGTGCGAAACAGAGAGGACGTCGACCCTGAAATGCACTGGCAAAGCCAGTGGCACCCGACCCATCAATTCAGGAGTGAACGACGAATAGCCGCGCCCGTGAGGAAGCGGTCGTCCCGACGATCCTCGACCGCTCCCTGACGGTCGCGGCTAGTTGGAGAGTATCGCAAACTGGAGTCTGGTTTTGTTCGCGGGACGATTGTCGAGACAATGAACCCTCTACTTGACCACGCACAACACCTGGCGCGGCGCGAGCTGTTCGGCCGCGCGGCGACCGGGATCGGTACGGCGGCGCTGGCTTCGCTGCTGGCGCGGGACGGTCTGGCTGATGATTCGTCGACCGGCGGTCTGAAGGTTCCCGGGCTGCCGGGACTGCCGCACTTCGCGCCGCAGGCGAAGCGGGTCATTTATCTGTTTCAGAACGGCGCGCCGACGCACGTCGACCTGTTCGACTACAAGCCGCGGCTGGCGGAAATGCACGGGCAGCCTGTGCCGGACGAGTACTTCGCCGGCAAGCGGTTCAGCACGATGACGGGGGATCCAACCGGCAAGCTGATGCTGGCGCCGGTCGAACCGTTTGCTCAACGCGGCGAAAGCGGGGCGTGGGTCAGTGCATTTCTGCCGTATACGGCGGCGATCGCGGATGACTTGTGCTTCGTCAAAAGCATGCATACCGACGCGGTGAATCACGCGCCGGCGATCTCGTTTCTCCTTTCCGGGGGTCAGCTTCCCGGCCGACCGACGCTGGGGGCCTGGCTTTCCTACGGTCTGGGATGCGAGACCGATAGTCTGCCGTCGTTTGCGGTGATGACGTCGGTCAGCAAGGGAACGACCTGCGGCCAGATTTTCTACGACTTCTACTGGGGTTCCGGTTTTCTGCCGTCGAAGTATCAGGGGGTCAAATTCCGGGGGAGCGCCGAGCCGGTGCTCTATCTCTCGGACCCTCCGGGGATGAGCCGCGAGATGCGGCGCGGGCTGCTGGACGACGTGGCCCGGCTCAACGAGATCAAACTGCAGGACTACGGCGATCCGGAAATCGCGACGCGGATCGCCCAGTACGAGATGGCCTACCGGATGCAGACCAGCGTGCCGGAGTTGGCGGACTTCTCGGACGAGACGCAGGCGACGCTCGATATGTATGGACCCGACGTCACCGAGCCGGGAACCTACGCCTATAACTGTCTGATGACGCGGCGGTTGATCGAGCGGGGCGTGCGGATGGTGCAATTGATGCACGCCGGATGGGACCAGCACGGGAGCATCACCACCGAACTCTACACGCAGTGCAAGGACACCGACCAGGCCTCCGCCGCGCTGGTGCAGGACCTCAAGCAGCGGGGATTGCTCGACGACACGCTGGTGATCTGGGGCGGGGAGTTCGGGCGGACGCCCTTCCTGCAGGGAGACATCAACGACCGGCCGAAGTGGGGGCGCGACCATCATCCATACGCCTTTACGGTGTGGATGGCGGGGGGCGGCGTGAAACCGGGACTGACGTACGGGGAATCGGACGACCTGGCGATGAACGTCGCCAAGGATCCGGTGCACGTGCACGACCTGCAGGCGACGATTCTGCATCTGCTCGGGATCGATCACGAACGGTTGACGTTCAAGTTTCAGGGACGGTATTTCCGGTTGACGGACGTGCATGGTGAGGTGGTGGACGAGTTGCTGGCGTGACGTCGTGCAAGTTGTCACGAACGGACCGCGGATGACGCTGATCAGGCGGGTTGGCGCGGATTGATCCTGGGGAGGAGGGAGTCCTTTGGTGTCGACGATGTCGAGGTTTGGCATGAAAAAGACTTTCACCTGGTTGTTGGCCGGAACTGTCTGTTTGGTCAGCGCGGCTGCGCGGGGGCAAGATGAAGTCGTCTTCAACCGGGACATCCGGCCGATCCTCTCGGAGAACTGTTTCGCCTGTCACGGGCCGGATGAGAATCAGCGGCAGGCTGATTTACGGTTGGACATCGCCGAAAATCCGCTGGTCACAGACCTGATCGCGTCAGGAAACCCTGACGAAAGCGAACTGCTGGCGCGCGTGCTGTCGGACGATCCGGATTTGGTGATGCCGCCGCCGGAGGCGAACAAGACGTTGACTGCCGAGCAGAAGGAACTGCTGAGGCGGTGGATCGAACAGGGCGCCAGATACCAGGGGCACTGGGCGTACGAGCAGCCGGTGCGGCCGGAGGTTCCGGCCCGGGAGAACGCGATCGACTTTTTGGTGGGGCGGAGACTGGCCGAGCGCGGGTTGACTCCGTCGCCGGAAGCTGACCGCCGGACGCTGGCGCGGCGGTTGTCTTTCGACCTGATCGGACTGCCGCCCTCTCCCGAGGATGTTGACGCGTTCATCGCGGATGAGTCACCGGATGCGTACGAGGCGTTCGTCGAACGGTTGCTTGCCTCGCCGCATTACGGCGAGCGGATGGCGATCGGCTGGCTGGACGTCGTGCGCTATGCCGACACGATTGGATATCACTCGGACACGCCGCGCAACGTCTGGCCGTATCGCGATTATGTGATTCGGGCGTTCAACGAGAACAAGCCGTTCGACCAGTTTACCATCGAGCAACTGGCCGGCGACCTGCTCGAAGGGAGCACGCAGGAGCAGAAGGTGGCGTCGTGCTTCAACCGGTTGCTGCTGACGACGGAGGAAGGGGGCGCGCAGGCGAAGGACTATGAGGCCCGGATGCTGACCGATCGGGTCCGCGCGGTGGGAACGGTGTGGCTGGGACAGACGCTCGGCTGCTGCCAGTGTCACGACCACAAGTTCGACCCGGCGACTGCGCGCGACTTCTATTCGCTGGGCGCGTTTTTCTCCGATATCTCGGAGCCGATCATCGGGCATCCGGGGCCCGGCATGCTCGCGCCGAGCGAGGAGCAGGCCGCGGAACTGGAACGTTTGCAGGCGAACGCTCGAACTCTGCAGGTGCAGTACGACAGGGCGCCGCCCGAACTGGCTGAGGCGCAGGCGGCATGGGAGGCGCAGGTGCTGGCGGAGGCGTTCGCCTTGAAGGAGCAGTGGACGGCGCTGCATCCGGAGACAGCCGAGTCGGCCAAGGGAGTGACTGTCCAAGTGCTTGAGGACGATTCAACCTTCGTGACGGCCAGTCCGGCGGAAGGAACCGACACGTATCGCATCTCGGCGACGACGGAACTGAAAGGGATCACCGGATTGCGAATCGACGCGCTGCCGGATGATCGCCTGCCGTCGAAGGGACCGGGCCGTGCGGGCAACGGGAACTTCGTGGTCAGTGAAATTCGGGTGACGAGCGGAGAAGAAGACGCAGTGGCGATTGCGCGGGCGGCCGCCACGTTCGAGCAGAACGGATTCCCGGCGGCGGCCGTGTTCGACGGAGAATCGGGCGCGGGAAATGGTTGGGCGGTGGCCGGTACGGCCGGTCGGGCGAACACGCTGCTGCTGGAATTTGCGGAGGCTGTCGGCGACGGAGAGGAGACGGTCCTCAATCTTTCGATCGAGCAGAACCATCCTGGCAACCATGTGCTGGGCCGATTCCGGATCTCGGCCACGACGCAGCAGACGCCGCTCAAGCTGCCTCAGCAGACTCTGCCGCCGGCCGAGATTCTGGCGATTATCGAAACCGATGCAGCGGAGCGGGACGAAAGTCAGCAGGCCCGGTTGACGTCTCACTTCAAGTCGGTGACGCCGCTGCTGGCCGAACTGCGGGCGAGTCTGGCGGCCGCGAACAAGGCGGTTGCGGACTTCGAAGCGTCCCTGCCGCGGTGTCTGGTGTCGGTTTCGATGGAGACTCCGCGAACGGTGCGATTCCTGCCGCGCGGCAACTGGATGGACGAGAGCGGCGACGTGATGCAGCCGGCGTTGCCGGAGTATCTCGCTCGCGTCACCGACTCGCTGCCGGATGAAAATGGAGAAAGCCGTCTGACGCGGCTCGACCTGGCCCGCTGGATTGCGGACGAAAGTAATCCGCTGACGGCGCGGGTGTTCGTCAACCGTCTCTGGAAGCAGTTCTTCGGCGTGGGGCTCTCAAAAAATACCGACGATCTCGGTTCGCAGGGTGAGTGGCCGGTCTATCCCGAACTGCTTGACTGGCTGGCGGTGGAGTTCATGGAGAGCGGATGGGACGTGAAGCATCTGGTACGGACGATTGTCGGCAGCCAGACCTACCGGCAGGTCTCGACGGCGTCGCCGGAACTGCTCACTGAAGACCCGGACAACCGATTGCTGGCGCGGCAGAGCCGGTTCCGGATCGATGCGGAACTGGTCCGCGACAACGCTCTGGCGATTTCCGGTCTGCTCGAGACGAAGATCGGCGGCCCGAGCGTGAAGCCTTACCAGCCGGCCGGTTACTGGGAGAATCTCAATTTCCCACAGCGGACTTACCAGGCTGACGAAGGCGAGAACCAGTATCGCCGCGGGCTGTACACCTGGTGGCAGCGTACGTTCCTGCATCCGAGCATGCTGGCGTTCGGCGCTCCCTCACGTGAGGAATGCACGGCGGATCGCACGACTGCGAACATCCCTCAGCAGGCGCTGGTGCTGCTGAACGATCCGACTTACGTGGAGGCGTCGCGCGTGTTTGCTCAACGGATCATGGAAGCCGATCCGGGCAATGGAGATCCGATCGACGCCCGAATCGACTGGGCCTGGCGCGAGGCGCTGCAGAGGCCGCCTCGCGACGAAGAGCGGGCGATCGCAAGAAGCGTGTATGAGAAACACCGGGCGGAGTTCGCGGCCGAGCCCGAGGCTGCTGAGCAGTTCCTGCAGGTCGGCCTCGCTCCGCTTCCCGATGGCGCCGATCAGCCGGAACTGGCGGCCTGGACCAGCGTGGCCCGCATTGTGCTGAATCTGCACGAGACGATTACGCGGTTGTAGCGCCGCGCGCTGTTCGCAGGCCTGTGAGTCAACCACAAAGGCACAATGGGCACGAAGAAGAAACTGACTAACCCGGATTATTCATGACGAGGGCCCGGTTCACTATAAGCGTTTGCCAAACAGCAGGTTATCGAGAAGTTGCCCAAAGCGCCGCGCTTTTCGAACGCATTACACGCCGACGCCAAGTCAACGGTGACGCACGCTGGCAGCGTGCGCTACGAATAATCCGGGCTAACGACATCGATGTCGTGTCCGATTGCCAGAGGCCTCATCCCAGGTCCGGCTT
>ERZ869936.810-NODE-810-length-26295-cov-14.143216_pt1 | contig 26295 bp, 47 predicted proteins | sample MGYA00520876_ERZ869936 | MGnify/ENA primary metagenome ERZ869936 (study PRJEB32218, sample SAMN09650985) | biofilter metagenome | isolation source: enrty point of leading RO module | place: Saudi Arabia: Thuwal, RO plant located on Red Sea | collected 2016-02-17 ... | reverse complement strand
AGATGATAGATAAAGATAAATACCTAGAGCTCTATGATAAGCATGGAGCTAATGTAGCAGCAGCATGTAAAGCTATGGGAGGCATGAGTAGGAATACCTTTTATTTATGGTATAGAGAGGATGAGGATTTTAGAGATAAAGCTGATGCTATAAAGGAGAGCCTAATAGATCATGCTGAGAGTAAGCTCCAGGAACTTATAGAGGATGGTAATGTAACTGCCTGCATATTTTACCTAAAGACAAAAGGAAAAAGCAGAGGATACTCAGAGAAATCTGAGCTAGAGCTATCAGGTGGCACTAAGCCAGTGCAGATTAGTATAGATCTTAATGATGATTAAGCCTGATTTAACTGCTAAGCAAAAATCAGCCTTTAGGCTACTAAGAGATAATAATACTACAGAGATTTTATATGGAGGAGCAGCAGGAGGTGGTAAGAGCTATCTCCTATGCTTATGGGCTATAAGCCTATCATTAGAACATGATGGCATAAGAGGGCTAATAGGTAGGAGTAAACTGGATGCACTTAAAAAAACTACTTTAAATACTTTCTACGATTTATGTAAGCAGCTAGGCCTGGCAGCAGGAGAGCATTATAATTATAATGGTGTATCTAATATAATTACCTTTTATAATGGCTCTGAGATAATCTTAAAAGATTTATTTCACTATCCATCAGATCCTAATTATGATAGCCTAGGATCGTTAGAATTAACATGGGCAGCAGTAGATGAGTGCAGCCAAATATCAGAGAAAGCCAAGCAGATACTGAGCTCCAGGATAAGGTATAAATTAGATGAGCTTAATTTAATACCTAAATTACTACTTACATGTAATCCATCTAGAGGATGGGTATATAATGATTTTTATCAGCCTAGTAAGGAGGGAGTGCTGCCTAAGCATAGAGCATTTATACAGAGCCTAGTATCAGATAATAAGCATATCTCTAAGCATTACATAGGCCAGCTATCTAAACTAGATGAGATCAGTAAGCAGAGGCTGCTATATGGTAACTGGGATTATGAGGATACTGATGGTAAGCTGATGGCCTATGATAAGATATTAGAGGCTTTTAGTGTAGATGCTGAGAGAGGTACTAAGTACATTACTGCAGATATAGCCAGGTATGGAGCAGATAAAACTGTAATAGTATTATGGGATGGCCTAAATGCTGAGAGCTTTAAGATTATAGATAGCAGTAGTATGGTAGAGGTAGCTGAGGCTATTAGAGCTATGCAGATGCAGCATCAGGTGCTACTATCTAATATAATAGTGGATGAGGATGGAGTAGGAGGAGGTGCTAAAGATATACTAAGGTGCAAGGGCTTTGTAAATAATAGCAGGCCATTAAAGGGAGAGAATTATACTAACTTAAAAAGCCAGTGCTACTATATGCTAGCTGATTTAATTAATAAGGGAGAGCTAGGCATTAACACTAATGATATAAGCATAAAGCAGCAGCTCATAGATGAGCTCAGTATAGTAAAGAGAAAGGATGCAGATAAGGATGGTAAGCTAGCCATAATAGGTAAGGATAAAATTAAGCTAGAGCTAGGTAGATCTCCTGATATATCAGATGCTATAATGATGAGGATGTATTATGAGGCTAAAGGTGCATCAGGGATTTACTATGTGCACTAAAAAACAAAAGAGCTCCAGGATGGAGCCCTAATGTATTGACATAATAAGAAAAACAGTAATTGAAAGCCCAAATATAAAAAAAATCATACTAATTATCTAATAATTTATATTTAATAATATATGGCTAAAATAGAGCTAACTATATCAGATAAAAAAGAGAGGTATCATCTGCCTGATGGATGGGATGAGATAAATGTAAGGCAGTATCAGCAGCTAGCTAAAGTACTGGAGATGCAGGATGCATCAGAGATAGAGATAAAAGTAGGTACTATAGCTGCTCTTACTGAACTTACAGAGGCTAAAATAGGTAAGATAAAGCTAGCAGATATAGATGAGGTATATAATTACCTGGTAAATCTCCCTGCTATAAATGAGGAGTTATATTTAATCATAGAGGTAGATGGAGTAGAGTATGGCTTTAATCCTGATCTTAAAAATATAACTACTGCAGAATTTACTGACATAGATACATATCTGCAGGCAGGAGTATCTGATAACTTACATAAGGTACTACCTATACTGTATAGGCCAGTAGTGGATTATAAAAATGGTAAGTATAGGATAGAGGAGTATGATTACCAGAAAGCTATAGAAAGGGCTGAGTTATTTAGAGATAATGTGAGCATTAATACAGTAAATGGAGCTGCAGTTTTTTTTTACGCTTTAGGGCAGGAATATCAGCAGATTATCCTGCACTCTTTAGAGGTGCAGGCAAAGATGGAGAAAAAGAAAATAATGAGAGAGATGAGGAGCATGGCCTAGTGTCTAAATATGGATGGTACTGCATGATCCATAATTTAGCAGGAGGAGATATTACTAAGATGGATCAGGTGCTGCAGATGCCTATCTTAGCATGCTTTACATTTTTATCATATAATGAGGATATAAACTTTATACAAAATGGCTAGTACTAGTGTAATTACATATAATCAGATTATAGTTAAATTAGAAGCTATATTAAATGCTAATCCATTAGTAAAAACTATTACTAAAGGAGATATATGGGAAGTAGACAATGAGGAGATAGTATATCCCCAGGTGCATATAGTAACTGAGGGAGTAGATTTTAGCACACATGAGCTAAAGTATAGATTTAGATTTTTTATTATGGATTTAGTAGAAAAAGATGAGAGTAATGAGCAGGAGGTACTATCTGATACTTTGCAGATGCTGCAGGATATTATAGCTAAGCTACTTAATCCTACTGATCCTGAGGATAGCAGATCTTATAGGCTAGATACTGATATAACTGCAGAGGATTTTACAGAAAGATTTAATAATGAGGTAGCAGGATGGACTGCTGAGCTAGGAATAAGTGTAGATTATACTGCTAATAGATGCCTGGTACCTACTATATAAAGTAATACATACAGATAAGCTATATATATATCTAATTATGAGTAATTTAAAGGATGCAAATTTAAAAAGCGTACAACGGATGAGCACATATAAAGAATATATATATAGATATAGTTATATTATAGATACTATTATAATACTATTATTAGTAATATAAGTAATGGCTAATAATTATAAAAATACAGAGAAAGCATTTAGGGCCTTTGGAGATAAGGTAGTTAAAACTGCTAGAGGCATTTTAAACGCTAAAGGTATCAATACTAAGGGTAATCTATATAATAGCATAGGATACTATCTAAAAGTGTATCCTAGTGGCTCTATGGAGCTAGATTTTTTAATGGAGGGATATGGTAGGATAGTAGATGAGGGTGCAAGGGGTAGAGATAGCTCTGCTAAAGCTCCTAGATCTCCATTTAAGTATAGTAAGATGCCTCCAGTATCAGTAATAGAGCAATGGTTAAAAGATAAAGGCATCCAGGCTAGAGATAAATCTACTGGCCGATTTATAAAGAGAAAGCAGGGAGCATACGCTATAGCTAAGGGCATACAGTTATATGGTAAAGAGCCTACCTACTTTTTTAGAGATGCATTTGATCAAGGATATAAGGGATTAAGTAAAAATATAATAAAAGCATACGCTAGAGATGCTGAGAAATTTCTAGCATTTGTAAGTAAAGAGATATAATATGGCGATAACTATAAATGATCAGCCTGGTAATACTATTAGAGCTGCCTATGATGATTTTACCATAACTGCTAGCAGCACATTAGTATCATCTTCTTACTTTAAATTTGTTTATGATGTATATATAGATAATGTATTTAAGGTAAGAGTTAAGGCATCTCCAGGTAATAATAATAGAGGAGTAGTAAATGTAAAAGATATTATTAAGGATTTTGTACATACAGATATAAAAGGTAATACTAGTACATTTAAGGGTAATAGCTTCGATCATAGTATCCATCAGATAGATAAATACTCTGAGAATGTAGATAATTTAGTAAGGGTAAAGGTGCTATTAGGAGAGGAATATGCTAGTAGCTCTACTGGAGTAGTAAAGCTATATGATGGAGCAGGATCTTTAGGTAATCCCTCAGTAAATACTAATGATTTTTATGTATTTAATGCAGTAAAGCAGATAGGAGTACATGGTACTAGTAGCCTAGAGGCAATAGATTTTGATATAATACCTTATATATTAGGAGATAGTACTAAAGAATTTTTAACAGAGCTAGATGCATCTGTAAGGAGAAAGATTAGGAGCACTGATTATCATACTGTAGCAGGATTTAATGGTACCTGGGGATCAGTAACTAGTGATTTTGAAAAAATCTTTGTAAGAGAATATAATGCAGCAGGCACTCAGATAGCTAGCCAGTCAATAAATAATACTAGTGCTAATGGAGGGGAGCCTCCTGCTAGTTCTAATGAGCATGATCAGGGCTTGTTATATGTAGGAGTAGGGCCTCAGAACTTTAGTAATAGTGGATATACTTTTAATGCATCTACTGTATCCTACTCAGTAGAGATATTAGATGCTGCTACTAATACATCAATGAGTAAAAAGTACTATTTTGATATTATAGATAATGACTGTAAAGGGTATGAAACTATTAGGCTAGCATGGCTTAATAGATTAGGTGCCTGGGATTATTACTGTTTTACTAAAAAAAGTACTAAAAATGTTAAGGTAAGGAAAAAGCTACATAGAAAAACTATAGGAAACTGGGCAGATAATCCTGCTACTGGCTATACTTACTCACAATATGAGAGAGGTAATGGAGTAGTAGCAGTATCTGCTTTAGAGCAGTTTGATGCTAATACTGATTTTATATCTGAGCAGGAGGCTATATACTTAGAGAGCTTATTTACTAGCCCTAATGTATATATGATAGATGGAGATGATGTAATGCCAGTAATAGTAAATGATACTGGATATACTAAGCAGAGCCTGGCTAATGATCAGCTTATGCAGTATAGTATAAGTATAGAGAAAGCTCATAAATTAGTAATACAACAAGGCTAAAAGATGGTTGAGATTATAGCATATACTCAGGATACTGATAATGATCAGGTAGTATTAGATTTATATGGAGATGAGGTAATACCTATCAAATTTAATATTGAGAGCATAGTAAATCCTGATAAATTATCTACTAGCTACTCTAAGCAGTTTGATCTACCTGCTACTAAAAAAAATAATAGATTTTTTAAGGCTTATTATGATGTAACTTCTGAGGGTAATTTTAATCCTTATAAAAAAGTAGATGTTATAATAAGATCAGAAAGTATAGAGCTCTTTAAGGGTATAATGCAGGTGTATAGCATTACTCATAAGGGAGGATTATCTACCTATACAGTAAATATATTTAGCTCTATAATTAATCTATATGATGAGATTAGAGATCTTACTCTTAATGATATAGATTTTAGTGATCTCACTCATTTTTATACTATTGATAATATAGCTGCTCTATCTACTCAAAGTAGTATAAATAATATTAGTGGATCAGCTATACCTACTAAAGTACTTTATTATCCCTGGTGTAATTGGGGATATGTTTATGATGGATCTACTAGTAATAATATAGTAGATGTGCCTCCTAATATGCAGGCAGCATTTAGGCCATGGATAAGGATAAAATACATACTAGATAAAATCTTTGAGGGTAGCAGCTTTACCTTTAGCAGTACATTTTTATCAGATCCTGAATTTACTCAGCTATATATGGATACTAACTGGGGAGATGATACTACCTTTATAATAGATGATTTAGGATATGCAGCAGAGAGTAAGATAGGAGCTAATGTTACTCCTACTACTAGCTTTGTTACTTTAGTATATGATAATGAGTTTAGTGATACTTATGATATTTATAATAATAGTACTGGTGTATTTACTGCTCCTAATGATAACTGTAAATTAGAGATAGATACTAGAACTAGATTTGAGTGGTATAGTAGCAGTGATGAGATTACTATAAGGCTAGAGCATAATAGTACTCATCCATTAGCTCCTGCATCTCCTATAGATGTAATAGAGGTACCTGCTGCAGGTGCATCCTTTCCTTATGAGGATAGTGAAACTAATATATTTCAGGATATATATCTAAATAATGGAGAAACATGTACTATAAAAGTAAAAAAGAGCTCAGGTACTCATGCTAGTACTAGGATAAAATATAATATAGGGGCCTCAGGAGCTACTAATGCAACTAGATTTGTAATGGGTTTAGTAAGTGGGCATGTGCAGGATATACAGTCAAATCTAAGAGCTAATCATGGTAATATAAAGCAGCTAGATTTTTTAAAGGATATTATAAAAAGATTTAATTTAGTACTTATACCTGATGAAGCTAATGCTAATAATCTACTAATAGAGCCTTATGTTAACTGGATAGATGATGGCTCAACACTGGATTGGAGTAATAAAGTAGATAATGAGGAGTATAAGATAGAGGTACCTGATAATTATAGAAGATTTAAGCTATCAGATGCCCTAGATGATAGTGATATACATCTAAATAAGCATAATGAGGTATATGGCTATCCACATGGATCTCATATTAAAAATAATACTGATGTAGAGCTTTATGATAGATATGAGTATGATTTCTCTGAGGGTGTTTTTAGTAGTACTGTATATAAGCCTTTTAGTACTGGTACTACTACTAATAGTATTTTAAGCCCTTACTATCCTGAGGATTTTCCTATCCCACATATCTATGGAGAGGATTTTAGCAAGATAGCTAGTAAGCCTAGGATAGGATATTATGCAGGGAGAAAGGATGTAAGTACTACATCTAGCCAGGATGCTATAGAGATGGGCAGTGTATATAGTGCAGGATTTAATAATAATGCAGTAAATGGTACTATAGGCTCTAATGCCCTTATGAATAGTAGTGGAGAATTTATTAAAATACCTACGATTAGCCCTTATTATGATGATAGTATTAATCAGGGTGTTTTATATCCTGGCCTGCCTAATGAGCCTATAGATTATGGTGTAATAGATTGGTACTATTTAAGCCCTGGGGCCAGTTTACCTGAAAATACAATATATAAAAGATACTGGCATAGGTATTTAAATGAGAGATATAATAAAGATGTTAAAATACTTAAAATAAATGCTGATTTAAATAGTGCAGATATTCATCAGCTAGAGTTTAATGATGATATACTAATTAAAGGGCAAAAGTATTATCTTTTATCTGTAGAGCACTATCCTAATACTGATAAGCTAACTAAATTAGAGCTTATTAAGATAAATAATCAGATAGATGATGCATGCCCTGCAGTGGCTAATATCAGCCCTTTTACTGGATTAGTTACTGATAGCTCTAATAATAGCTTATCTGCCTACTGCTGCTCTTTAGCAGGCTATGTATTTACTGGAGGAGGCTGCTATGCTAATGTACTAGGTAATAATAATGGTAGTATAGGCCTAAATATGGCTACTACTAATATGATGATGCCTGCAGCCCAGGCTATAAATACTAATACCTTTAGGAGTGGATCTAATTTACTTACTGGAGGTAATAATAACTTATTTCAGGCTAAAATGAACTTAGTAGCAGGAGCTGATAATAATCTATCTAATGCATTTAGATCAGCAGCTATAGGAGCAGATCATGAGATAAGTACAGATCATGCTGCAGCTATAGGGATGGGTGCTATAGCAGAGAGGCATGGAGAGCTAGCCCATGGATATTCTAGTACTAGAGGTAGAGCTCAGTGCAGCCAGTTGATTTTTACTGGCAGGACTACAGATGGGAACTATACAGAAATCTTTATTGATGGAGATAGCTCTAAAAAGTTTACAGTAGATCAGGTAAATGATAGCTTTATAGGCATAGAGGCTAATGTATTAGCTCATAGGCCATCTAATCAGCATAGCATGCATAAATATCAGCATACTACATTTAGAGTGCAGGGAGGAGGATATGAGCCAGTGCAGGTAGGTAATACTAGCACTAAAACTAATAATAAAGATACTGATGTATCCTCCTGGAATAATAGATTTACTGCAGGATCTGATTATATTAAGGTAGAGGTAAAGGGAGAAACTGGAGCTACTATTGACTGGACTGTAATACTATATATAAATGAGATGAGAACATGATAGATAAGTACAAAGGTATAGAGGTAGGATTTAAGAGCTTAAAGCTAGTACTACCACATTTAAGCAGCATAAAGCTAAAGGGAGATTATAATAGTATAGTAATGGGTAAATATAAACTAGGTAAGAGATGGCTGAGGAGATAAGATTAAAAATAGTAGCAGATAGTAAATCTGCAGAGCAAAGTATAAAATCTGTTACTAAAAGCACTGAAGATCTTAATGCAGAGGCTAAGGATGCTATTGGTAACTTTAAGGTAATGGGCGTATCTATAAATGGTATTAAATCAGCCTTTAGTAAGGCTATCCCTATGGCTAAGGGATTATTTACTACTGTAAAGGCAGGTATAGCTGCTACTGGTATAGGACTATTGGTATTAGCTTTTGGATCTTTACTTACTTTTTTTACTAAAACTAAAAAAGGTGCAGAGATTTTATCAGTGGCTTTTAAAGGTGTAGGAGCAACTATATCAGTACTTACAGATAGAATTAGTGCAATAGGAGGAGCTATAATTAAAGTATTTAAAGGAGATTTTAAAGGTGCAGCAGAGGATGCTAAATCTGCAGTAACTGGATTAGGAGATGAGATTAGAAAGGAAACTACTGCAGCTATTGAGCTAGGTAAAGCCTTTAATGCACTAAGAGATAGTAATAGAGAGCTAAATGTAGAAACTGCAGCCAGGAGATCAGAGATAGAGGCATTAAAGCTAATAGCTGAGGATGTAACTAAATCAGAGCAGGAGAGATTATCAGCAGCAGAAAAGGCCTTTAATATAGAAAATGATCTCCTAGCTAAAAGAGTAGCTAATGCTGAGGAGGCTCTAAGGATTAAAAGAGAGGAGAATGCTTTAGGGGAAAGCATGGCAGAGGATCTAGATGAGGAGGCTCAGCTTGAAATAGATTTATTTAATATAAAGCAGGAGAGTATTACTAAGCAGATAGAGCTTAATAATAAAATAAATGGCATAAAAAGAGAGGCAGAGGCTAAGGAGAAAGCAGCAGCAGATGAGGCTATAAAAAAAGCAGAGGAGGAGGCAGCTAAGAAAAAAGAGATAGCAGATCAGGAGGAGGCTGATAGAATAGCATTACAACAAAAAAGGGCAGAGGAGGCTGATCAGCTAAGGATTAGGCAGGAGGAGGTAGCTCTTTTAAATATAGAAAATGCCCAGGAGAGAGAGCTGCAGCAGCTACAGTTTAAAATGGAGGCAGAGATGAGAGCAGTGGATGGCTTTGAGAATGCAGAGGAGCAAAAAACACTGATAAAAGCTAAATATACTAAGCTAAGAAATAATTTAACTGCATCTGAGGCTGAGTTTAGTATAGCTAATGCTAATGCAGCAGCATCAGTAGTAACTAGCAGCCTAAGTACATTAGCTGCTAATCATGTGCAGGGTACTAAATCCTGGAAAAATCTAAAAATAGCTGAGGCTACTATATCAGGCTTTCAGGCAGCAGTAAATGCATTTAAGAGTACTAGTGAGATACCTTTAGTAGGTGCAGCATTAGCTCCTATAGCAGCAGCTACTGCCCTGGCTGCTATGCAGCAGCAAATATCTCAGATTAAATCTACTCCTATACCTGAGCAGAAATTAGCTAGAGGAGGTATAGTATCAGGGATGGGCACTAGCACTAGTGATAGTGTAAGGACTAGGCTAAGTAAGGGAGAAACTGTAATCAATGCCAGGAGTTCTAAGATGTTTTTACCTTTACTATCTCAGATAAACTCTGCAGGAGGTGGAGATGATTTTGCTGCTAGTGGAGATACTGCACTACAGAGTGAGGCAGGTGCTCCAGTAGTTAAGGCCTATGTATTAGCTGATGATATGAGCAGTAATCAGGATAGATTAAATAAAATAAGGAGGAGATCAACTTTATAAAATATAAATAATGGATAAGTGTAAAAAGTGTATAAATGGTAAATGCACCTATGAGTGCAAAAAAGCTACTAAAATAGTAGAGCTAGTAATAGATGATAATAATGAGCAGCTAGCTATAGATGCTATTAGCCTGGTATCTGATCCTGCTATAGATGTAGAGATGATTTACATGAGCAAAGATAAGGCTAATATAACACTGGCTAAAGTAGATGAGGATAAGAGGCTAATTATTAGCCCTGCTTTAATACCTAATAAATCTATATACAGATTTAATCAAGAAACTGGAGAGGAGTACTATGTATATTTTAGTAAAGAAACAGTAAAAAAAGCATCAGAGGCATATCTTAAATTTAATAATCAGAGCTCTGCTACATTAGAGCATAATAATAGGATCTCAGGAGTACATACTGTAGAAAGTTGGATTATTACTGATACTAAAATGGATAAGAGTAATCTATATGGCTATAATCTGCCTGCAGGTACTTGGATGGTATCTATGAGGGTAGAAAATGATGAGGTATGGCAGCTAGTAAAGGATAAAACTGTAAAAGGGCTAAGTATAGAGGGATACTATGTTGATAAGATGGAGGCTATGAGTACTCAGAAATTAGCTAGCTATACTGACTATCCTAAGGCAGCTAAAGAAAATGCTCAGAGAGCTATAGATGCTAATAAAGAGCTAGGTAATAAATGTGCTACACAAGTAGGTAAAGTAAGAGCTCAGCAGATCAGCCAGGGTAAGCCTTTGAGTTTAGATACTATCTATAGAGTATATAGCTATCTTAGTAGAGCTGCAGAATATGCAGATGGGGATTATACTAAATGTGGCACTATATCCTATAATTTATGGGGAGGAGATGAGATGCTAAGATATGCAGAGAGGATAGTAAAAAAAGATGCTGAGGAGCTAAGTAATGAGGATATACTTAAAGCATTAGCTGAGATAGTAGATGTAAAAGAGTAATTTACAATAAATCAAAATTATTTATATTTAATTAAAAGAGTATTTTTATTATGGATCTAAAATCTAAAATTAGAGTAGCTTTAGGCTTAGAGGAGCCTACTACTGAGGTAAAGCTAGCTATGGAGGCTCAGCTAGAAGATGGTACTATTATAGTATCTGAGGCTAATGAATTAGTAGCAGGAGTAGATATATCTATCCTGGCTGAGGATGGTACTTTAATCCCATTACCTGCAGGAGAGTATAAAACTGATGCAGGAGTAGGATTTAGCGTAGTAGATGAGGGTGTAGTAGCTGAGATATACGATCAGGAGCCTGCAGAAGAAGAAGAAGAAGAAGCAGAGGAGGTAGAAGCTACTGAGGAGGTAGAGATGAGTACAGAAGAAAATGAGGAGGATACTGTAGAGCAGGTAGATTTAAAGGCTGAGGTAGTAGAGGAGATAGGCACTGTAATTAAGGAGCTATTATCTGAGGTAAAAAATGATCTATCTAGATTAGAGGCTGAGCTTAATGAGGTAAAAGCATCTAAGGATGAGGTAGAGGCTAAAAATACTGAGCTATCTAAGCAGGTAGAGGAGCTATCTCAGGAGCCTGCTGCTAATCCAGTAAATACACATAAATTTAATACAGTAGCAAAGGTAGAGCTATCTAAGCCTTACTCACAAATGACTGTAAAAGAGAGAATTAAATATAACTTAAATAACTAAAATTAAAAAAAGATGAGTTTAGTAACGACTGGGCATTCGTTTGTTGGTAAGCATGCAGGTGTCTACATTGGAGCAGCATTAAAAGCTGCTAAATCTCTAGATAATTTAACATTATTAGAGGGGATTAAGTATAAGGCAGTAGTAAATGGAGCATCTACTTCTGGTATGATTGCTGATGCAACATGTGGATTTACTGATGCAGGATCATTAACACTAACTGAGAGAGTACTTACTCCTAAAAGATTACAGATCAATACAGATTTCTGTAGAGAAACTTTACTAGCACACTGGCAGTCAAATGATCTAGCTGCAGGAGCTGATAATGTAATGAGTGAGGAGTTCGCTGCTTTTGTTATGGAGTATGTAGGATCAGCTATGGCTGATGCTATTGAGGCATCTATCTGGGATGGTAATGATGCTAATGGTGGCCAGTTTACTGGATTTACTACTGATACTGTAGGTACTATGGTAACTGATGCTAATGTAAATGATGTAGCATCTGTTACATTGACAGTAACTAACATTATTGCACAAATGGAGAGATTAGTAGATGCTATTCCTGCTGCAGTATATGGTAAATCAGATTTAAATATCTATGTAGGATCTGCTACTTATAGATTATATGTTCAGGCATTATCTGCTTTAGGATATGCTACTGGTGCTATCTTTGGAGATAATCCTATCAACTTCCAGGGCATTAACTTGGTAATGTGTCCAGGATTACCTGCTGATACTATGGTAGCTGCTCAGAAATCAAATTTATTCTTTGGTACTGATCTATTAGATGATGTATCTTTAAAGATTATGGATATGGGTGCCATTGATGGATCAGATAATATCCGTTTGGTAGCTCGTTTCTCTGGAGCAGTTCAGCATGGTAATGGTGCTGATGTAGTACTTTATAAATAATAATTAACCTGCTAAAAAAGGGGAGCCTAGTGCTCCTCTTAACTAGCATCTAAAAAATAATAATAATGGCAACATGTTCAGCATTAACTGCAGGCAGAGCTCTAGATTGTAAGGATGCAGTAGGAGGTATCAAGAAAGTATTTTTCTGCTATCATGAGGATCTAGGTACTGTCACTGAGGCATCTGATATCATTACTGATATAGCTGCTACTACAGTATTTAAATATGAGCTGCCTACTAATACTGGCTCATTTACTCAGACAATTAATAGCTCTGTAGAAAATGGCACTGTATTCTGGCAGCAGGATGTAAATATAAAACTACATAAACTATCTACTACTGATCGTAAGGAGATTAAATTACTAGCTCAGAGTAGATTGTGTATCTTTGTATTTGATAGTAATAATAATCTGATTTTAGCAGGCCAGGAGAGTGGAGCAGAATTGACTGCAGGTACTCATGCTACTGGTGTATCTAAAGCAGATATGAATGGCTATGATTTAACATTCTCAGCTACTTCTAGCTACCCTGCTAAGTATCTAACTCAGAATGATAGCGCATTCCAGGGATTAACTACTCCAGGTAATATAACTATTAGCTAAGAGTAATAAATTATATATTTAAAAGGGGATTTTACCTAATTTTTATTAGGTTTTATCCTCTTTTTTTATGTATAATAAGAAAATATGTAAGGTTTTTTATATTTAATTAAAAGATATGGCTAAGTATAAACTAAAAGCAGAGCATAATGATACTTTAATATGCATTAAGGGATCAGGAGCTTATATCTATATGAGAGATTTAACAGATAAGCAGATAGATCAGCTTATAGAGGAGGGATTTAGTAATTACTTTACAAAAGTAAAAGCTAAAAAAGCAGGTAAATCATGATCCATATAGAGCTAGGTGTATTAAATGCTATCTATGTTACTATAAAAGAGCTTAGAGATAATACTACAGATTTTTATTATCTACTATCTTTAAAAAATGATACTACTGATGAGGTAGTAAATCATAAAGTTAAACTCTATCAGGAGGATGATAGGATAACAGAGATTAGGTTTACTGAGGGTACTGGTGTAGATGAGGTAGATCTTAAATATGCAGGACACTGGCATTATACTATATATGAGGATACTAGTGCAGTAAATACTGATCCTGCTGCTGCTAGCATAGTAAAGGTGCTAGAAACTGGCAAGGCTTTAGTAACTGGAGCAGGCAGTGATGCAGTAACCTATACACAAAGGCCTCAGAGTACTACTAATAATGTATATATTAAAATTTAAATAAAAAGAGATGAGTAAAAATGATACTACTGCCATACTATTAAGAGAGCAGCTAGGTAAGGGCTCAGTAGAGATATTTACTACTGCTGCTCAGAGTTCTAAGGATTATTATGCAGTGCATTTTCCAGTAGAAAGTGTAATAGAGAGTATAACTGTAGCTAATGCTACTGGAGAGAGTGCTCTGCAAACTACACTTGCTGCAGGTAGTACTTTATTTATGAGAGTAACTGCTATCACATTAACCTCAGGCATTGGTATAGGATATACTGAGCATGATGGAGATGCATCTATTTAAGATATGCTATCATTAAGCAATAAATTAAGCCTTAGCACTGCTAAAGTAGCCTCAGGATTTAATATATCAAGTGTATCAGGCCTTGTAACCTGGTTTAAATTTGATACTAATATAAGTACTGCAGATCAGGATAGTGATGGAGATGCAGATATATCCTGGACTAGTAGCCATACTGATGGTAGGAGTGCTAAGCAGACAACTGATGCCCAGGAGCCTGGTACTACTGGAGGATATATTAACTTCGATGGTAATGGAGATAATCTAGATTTAAATAGCTCTATTACTTTAGGAGAGTTTACTATGTTTATAGCATTAGATTTAGATGATTTTAATAATGAAACTATACTAGGTAAAAGTGATAGTACTAATCATTTTATTAGGTTTGGATTTCAGGGTAATGATGATAAATTTAGATTTAGGAGAACTAGTGGCACTTATCAGCAGGATGGTATCATGAGTGAAAGTATGACTAGTGGCACTGTCAATTTAATGACTATAAGATCATTTAATAATGGCTCTAATAGTACTCTGCAGGTAAGGAGAGCTACTAAATCAGGCAGTACTATTACTACTAATCAAGTGTACGAAAATACTACTACTGCATTTTCTCATGCCCAGGATTTAATACTAAATACTATAGGAGTGCAGGCTACTAGTTCTGCTCCTATGGATGGTAAATTATATGAATGGGTAGTATTTAATGAGAAAGTAGCAGATGCTGATATAACACTTATAGAGGCAGATATACTAAATAGGATAGGATAATGACTAAAAAAACTAAAATAGATGCTCCTTTACTTAATGTATTATTAGGTAAAAGTACTGCTCCTAAGATTAAGGAGGTATCAGGCCAGGACTGGATAATATATGGGGATAATGAGTATAAAAATCTTTATCCTCAATTTTTAATAGATGCCTATAATTGCAGCAGTACTCATAGTGCTATCTGTAATGCTGCTGCAGATATGATAGCAGGTAAAGGCTTTATTTTAGAGGATGCAGATAATCTAAGCAGCTATGTAAAGGCTAAAAAGCTAATAGCTAGAGCTAATAGAAAAGGAGATACTTTGCATGATGTATTTAAAAAAGCTGCTTTTGATCTGCAGCTCCAGGGTGCTTATGCACTGCAGGTAATATGGAGTAAAGATAGGAGATCTATAGTAGAGATTTATCATCAGCCAGTAGAGCAGGTAAGAGCAGGAGTATATAATGAGGATGGGGAGAGAGATTACTATTATATATCTACTGACTGGAGCCAGTATAGGAAAGCAGAGTATAAGCCTGAGCCTATAAAGGCCTTTAATCCTGCAGATAATAAGGATGAGCCAGTACAATTAATTTATAATGGATTGTATAGCCCTGGCATAGATGCCTATTTTACTCCTGATTATATAGGTGCATTAAATTGGATACTCACTGATAATATGATCTCTGAGTATTTCTATAATTTAGTATCTAATAATTTTAGCCCTACTTTCTGGATTAATTTTAATAATGGGGTGCCATCTGAGAGAGAGAGAAATTATATAGAGAGGAGGATAAATGAGAAATTTACATCTCCTGATGCTGCAGGTAGAGTATTATTAACTTTCTCAGATGATAAAAATAGTGCTCCTGATCTCCAGGCTATACAGTTATCTAATGCTGATAAGCAGTATAAGGAGCTATCAGAGCAGTGCATTCAGAATATACTCACTGGGCATAGATTGAGTAGCCCTATGCTTATAGGTATTAAAACTAGTGGGCAGCTAGGAGGTAGAGCTGAGCTAATGGATGCCTATGAGCTATACTTTAATGCTCAGATTAAGCCTAAGCAGGATCTACTATTATCTAGCATATCTAAGATAATGGATATAAATGATGCTAATGTACCTATCTCAGTAGTAGAGAATGCTCCATATAATCATAAGTATGGAGTAGATATACTAAAAGAGGTGCTAACTGTAGATGAGCTGAGAGCAGAGCTAGGATATGCTCCATTAGAGAAAAAAGAGCTAGAGGAGGATAAGAAAAAAAAGCAATACATGAGCTCAGAGGAGCATGAGTGTACTCATTTAAGCAGCCCATTAGATGATAAAAAAGCTATAGAGATTATAGAGAGCCTGGAGGTAGAGAATGAATACGATCTAATAGATGAGTGGGATTTAGTATCTGAGGAGGAGTTAGATGAGGAGCTGATTAATACTGAGATGGCAGTAAATACTGGCTCTATAGTAGCATCAGGTAAAGCTGCTACTGCATCTACTGATACTGAGCTCTATAAGATTAGATATGTATATAGAGGAGGTAAGATATTAGATACTAGTAGAGATTTCTGTAAGCACATGATAACTAAGCATTACGGATCTTTATTTACTAGAGGAGATATACAAAGGATGAGTAATGCTAGTGCAAATGGAGATTTTGGTAATTATGATATATTTGAATTTAAAGGATCATATAACTGCAGGCACTACTGGCTCAGGAGATTATATGTACTAAAGAAAGCTCCTAGAAAAATGGAGATAGATGGTGTAGTATATAAAAAGGGAGATTATTTACCTACTGATAAGCTATCTAATTACTATCCAAGAAATAAGGGCTATGTGCCTGCTGATGCAGGGGTGCCTAAGCTATCAGAGCAGGAGAAAGCAGCTAATAAGATTAATAAAAAAGTAGTAAAATAATGGCAGTATTATTTATATCAGAGGATTATCTAAAATCATCAACAGCAATAAGTAAAAATGTAGATGTAGAGGAGCTACTGCCTCATATAAAAGCGGCCCAGGATATAGATATGCATGGTAAGCTAGGTACTGATTTATATAATCATTTGCAGGATGGTGTTACTAATAGTACGTTATCAGCAGCAGAAACTACTTTAATAGATAGCTATATAGCTCCTGCATTAGTGCACTGGGCACTATACCAGGCTATGCCTTTTTTAGGCTTTAAGATCATGAATAAAAGTATAGTACAAAAGAGCTCAGAGAATGCAGCATCTGCAGGTACTGATGATATTAAATATCTAAGAGAGATAGTTAGAAATACTGCAGAGCATTATACTGATAGATTAGTACAATATCTAGAGCATAATCAGAGTGCTCATCCTGAGTATAATACTAATACTGGAGCTGATCTAGATCCTAGTAGAGAGGCTTTTTATAGTGGGATGAATTTAGCTACTGTAAGATATAAGAGAGGATTAACTTTAGAGGATTTTTTAGATAATGGCCTCATATAAACCTAAGCAAAGTAATGAAAAAGCTCTGCAGAAATTTTTAAAAAGTAAAAGCAATGCCAATAAAAAAAGCAGCAGCAGAGATAGCAGAGGTAGCAGTAGTAAATAGTACTATCATGGCTATATCTATGCAGGATATAGAGATAGCACTAAAGATATTATTACTGCTTATTACTATCATTTATACATTAGATAAGCTAATCTATAATAGGAGAAATGGCAAAAAAGATAATAAATAGCTTTAGAGCTAAATCTAAGAGTAAAAGGCCTGGAGTGCATAGTAAAAATGCTAGCAAAGGTAAGAAAGGCTATAAGAAAAAGTACAGAGGGCAGGGCTGATGAAATTAGAGCTAAATTTAAATAATGTTATCCAGGCTATAAGTATAGCGTTACTCTGTTGGTGTGGTAGCACACTATATAAGCTAGATAAAAATAGCCAACTAATAGAGTATAGGATAGTGCAGCTAGAGGGTAAAACTTATGCTGATGATTGCCATATATGCAATCATAATCATCATAATCATGGTAAATAATGCTAGGGAAAGATCTAAGCATTAATGTAGGTAATATAATATGGATTATAGGTGTAATCTTTATGGCAGGAGCTGCCTTTGCTAATATATCTCAGCATGAGGAGCATATATCTACTTTAGAGGCTAGGCTAGAGAAAAAGATTAAGATAATCCAGGCTAATCAGGATAAGATAAATAAACTAGAGCTAGAGATAGCTAAGCTAAAAGCATGTAAGCATGATTAATTACGATAAGATAAAGTATTTTACTGCTGAGGAGATGGCATCTCCTGATGATCCTAATACTGGATACATGATGGATTGGAATTTTATGCTATTACTAGATAAAGCTAGGGAGATAGCAGGGATACCTTTTAAGATTACTAGTGCTTATAGATCCTATGAGCATAATCTTAAAGTAGGAGGTAGAGTAGGCTCTAGCCATTGTAAGGGATTAGCAGTAGATATAGCTGCTACTAATAGCCAGGAGAGAGGGCTAATAATGAAAGCTCTATATAAGGCAGGATTTACTAGGATAGGCCTGGATTTTAAAAGAGGTTTTATACATGTAGATTTAGATGATAGTAAAGCATTAGACGTATTATGGGGATATTAGGAGGAGCTATAGGAGAGGTAATAAATGGAGTATTTAAAAATGCTGAGGGCATATTAGATACTACTATTACTAATAAGGAGGAGCTGCAGCAGGCATATAACGAACTAGAAAAGCTAAAGAATGAGGCTGAGATAGCAGTACTCCAGGAAACTACTAAAAGGTGGCAGGCAGATATGGCTAGTGATAATAAGCTATCTAAAAATATAAGGCCTGCATCTCTTATATTTCTTACTGTAGTATTTACTATTATATCCTTTGCTGATGGTAATATAGGAGGCTTTACTTTAGCTGATGGATATAAGCCAATATATCAGAGCTTACTGCTCCTGGCTTATGGTGCCTACTTTGGGGACAGAGCTCTGAGAGGCTATACTACTATCAAAAATAAAAAGCATGATAAATAAGCAGTATAGATTAACTCCTGAGGAGGCTGCTTTAATTAAAGATAGGAGAGCTAAGGGAGTAGAAAATATACTAGTGATAGGAGATCTACATGAGCCCTTTTGCAGAGAGGGATACCTAGAGCACTGCATAGATACTTATCATAAATATAACTGTAATAAGGTAGTATTTATAGGAGATGTAATAGATAATCATTATAGCTCTTTTCATGAGGAGGATCCTGATGGCTATAGTGCAGGAGAGGAGCTAGATAGGGCTATAGATAGAGTATCTAAATGGTATAAGGCATTTAATAATAATACAGTGCCTGGAGGAGTAGAGGTATGTATAGGTAATCATGATGCCATTATTACTAGGAAACTATTTAGCTCAGGCATATCTAAGAGATGGGTAAGAAAGTACTCAGATGTGCTAGGTACTAATGACTGGATATGGGGAGATAGCTTTATGCATAATGGAGTACTCTATGTGCATGGTACTGGCAGCTCAGGTAAGGGAGCTATAAAGAGAGTATTAGAGTGGCAGTGCTCGGTAGTGCAGGGCCATATCCATACCGAGGCTTATGTAAATTGGTACTGTAATAAGGAGTATAAGCTATTTAGCATGCAGGTAGGAGCAGGAGTAGATGATCGTAGCTATGCGATGGCCTATGCTAAGCATTTTACTAAAAAGTATATTATATCATGTGGAGTAGTGCTAGATAATGGTAATATGCCTATGGTAATACCTATGGATTTAGGATAAAATAAATAAATTATAATTTTTTTTTAATGGCTCTGCTATCTAGTAGAGCTATTTTTTTTACATATCTATTAAATACTTTTGTAAAAGTTATTAAAATTATGCTTACATTTGCTAAATATTAATCAATACATAATAAGAAAATGATAGTAAGAATTAAGTATTTATGGGATTATTTACAAAAGGATAGCGATAGTGATTTTCCTTATTTGCTAGAATGGCATTCAGTTTATCAGCAAAAAATAATTGCTACTCACTCAAAGGCTTTTAAGTGTCTTTCAGGTGCAACAGATTTTTTTAATAAAAACGATTTTTATTTCAAAAAAAGTAAATAATATAATAATAACTAATGCAGGGCTTAATGCCCTGCTTTTTAATTTAATAAGAAAATGAATAGATTTGAAAAACTAGCTGACGCTTATAATGATAGTAAGCTAATGGTAGAAATGGTAAAAAAGGGAGATGTAGTGTATCAGATAGATGCAGCTAAGATCTTAATAGATGGATATATAGAGGATTTAGAGGTAAAATATGCTAATACTACTAATAGTGATTTAAAGCACTGGTATGAGGGTAAGCTAGATAGTTATAAGATAGCTCTAGATATATTAAAAGAAATCTCTAAATCTATATAACTATGAGAAAGTATCTACCATCAAAAGAGGATTTAATTATATTTGGCTTTGCAGTAATAGGATCTGCAATACTAATTGCCTTAGATCAGGCAGGAATAATAATAATAACTAATTAATTAATGGGTTGTGGCCTACACTAAAAATTATGGAGATTAAAAAAAGTAAAGTAAAATCAGTACAAGCTACTGGAACATGGCAGGGATCGTATGGCTTAATGTATCTATGGGAGATAGAGATGGAAAATGGAGATACTGGGCAGTATATGAGTAAATCTGAAAATCAGAATAAATTTACTGTAGGAGTAGAGGCTGATTATGAGTGGAAAGATGGGCAGTATCCTAAGATAAAGCCACATAGTACATTTAATCAGGGAGCTCCTAAGAGCTTTAATAATGCAGGAGGTAGTGATAAGGTGCAGGAGTTTATAATAGCTCAGAGCAGCCTTAAATCTGCAGTAGATTACTGTAATGTAAATGGTGGAGATGTAGCTAAAGTATTAGATATAGCTGATACATTTAAAAACTGGGTATTAACTGGAGAAAAACCTAAAGCAGATGCAGGGAGTACAGATTTACCATTCTAAAAAGGATAGGCTAAAGGATGAGAGTGATAAATCCTATGAATTTAAAAAAATAGATAGGATAAGATTATCAGAGTATCCTAATATATCATTAAGTAAAAAAGCAGTATCAGTAATGCCAGTAGATAAAGGCTATGAGATTAAAGTATCTAAATGGTACATAGATGATAGCCCTGGTAATAGATATGCAGATCATGCTTTTAAAGTAAAGCTCTATCTGCAGCAGCTAGATGATGAGTATAATAATAGAGAGATAACTACTGTAAGAGATGTATAATGGATCATATAAAAAGATTAAAAATGGATAAGATAGTGCAGGCAGTGGCAGGAGTACATGGCCTAACTATAGATGAGATGCATGGCACTAAAAGAGATAGGCATCTAGTAGATGCCAGGAGGCAGGCAGCAGTAATAATTAAGGATTTACTAGGATATGCTAGCACATATATAGGCAGATACTTTAATAAAAATCATGCTACTATCCTGCATCATTTAAAAGCTAATAAGCAGATAATAGATTATGATTATATTTACAGAGATAAATTTATCTTAGCTAAAAATACTGCTTTAGATTTTATAGATAAGGAGCCTATTAGTGATGAGGAGCTAATATCTACATTAACTAAGGAGATAAATAAGCTAAAGATGCAATTAAAAGATCAGCAAAAATTTATAGATAACATAATAACTAAAAGTAATGAGTATAAAAACAGTAAAGCAGAGAGTACTGCATCAGATCAAAACTAAGGAGAGTAATAGAGATAATGATAGGGTACTCCTGGCTAATATATGGTATGGAGAGCTAGTAGATCAGGGTATAAATCCTCAGGAGCTTAGTGCTAAGGGATTTTTAAAGATGCTAGCAGAGGATAAGCTATCTAATCCAGTAAGCCTATGGAGATGCAGGCAGCTCCTCCAGGAGCAAAATGAGCAGCTAAGAGGTAAATCTTATAAAGGCAGGAAAGCTAAGGAGCCAAAGATCAGAGATGAGGTAAATGATAAATCCTGGCAGAAAGATGATGATGATTATAATGATTTAATAGATGAGGCTTATGGGATGGATTAAACTACATAGGCAGCTATTAGAGCATCCCTTATTTATGCAGGATGCCCTATATATTAAAGTTTTTATCTACTGCCTGCTTAAAGGCTATCATAATAGCACTGAGATAGATGGCATAAAGGTAAAGCAGGGCTCATTTATTACTGGCAGATTTAGAATGGCTGAGGAGCTTAATTTAGCTCCTGCCTCCTGCTATAGAGTAATTAAGAAATTAGAGAGCTCAGGGCATATAAGCATAGAGAGTAATAATAAATTTAGTATTATTACAGTATCATCCTGGGCTAAGTATCAGGGGGATAAAAAGAGTGGCAAAAGTAAAAAGCAGAGAGCTCAGGAGTTTACTGATAAAGTACTAAAGCATGATCAGTATCCTAAGGCTATGCTAGACGATTTTATTAGCTATTGGGTAGAGGCATCAGATACTGCTAAAAAGCTTAGATTTGAAAAGCAGAAAGCATTTAATATAGAGAGGAGGCTAGGTACCTGGGCCAAAAATAGTAAGCAATTTAATAAAGATGCTCCTGCATCTAAAATAGAGAGAGCACTAACAGAGGGAGAGAAAGCTATTAACATTATAAAAGGAATTAACTAAAAAAAGAATAGATATGAGAACTCAACTAGAAATTAAAAAAATACTAATTGACGATGCCGAACTAATTAAAAAAGAATTAATAAGCGGAAAGGACTGGCAAATAACTATATATGATGCTTTTAATGAAAAAAAACAAGTAGGAGTTTTTTTAGAAAAGATTAGTAAAGGTGTCGGATGTACAATTATGTTTGACATTAGTCCAGAACAAGCTATATTTTTAGGTAATGCTTTAATATCAACAGCTAAATGCGGTCAAACAAAACAAGAATAGAGATATGAGAGCACTAGATTATTACAATGCTAAGCAGATGCTAGTACTGGAGGTAGAGCTAGCAAAGATTATAAGAAATATATATTTTCAGCTAGGCCATAAATCTACTGCAGAGGATATGGCTGCTATGGCTAAGATAATGGCTAATGATTTAGTAAATAATCCTAAATTTAGCGTATTTACTGTAGAGGATGTGAGTACTGCCTTTTATAATGGATTAAGATCAGGAGAGGATAAGCTTTTTTTTAATGTTCCTACCTATACTAAATGGCTTTATGAATATAAAACAATACATGCTGCTAATTACCTAAAAGAGTATAAGGAGAGAGAGGCTAAATATATAGAGGATAATAAAACTGCTGCAGGATTTATTAAAAGTAATATAAGTAAAATTAAAAAGATAGGCAATGCATAAAGATAGGATTATAGAGGTAGCTAATAGCGTAAGAGATTTACTGCTACAGAAAAATAAAGCCTATGGTAATAGTGCACTGGAGCCATTGGGTATATTTGCCCAGGGCTCTGCAGTAGATAATCTATGCAGTAGGATAGATGATAAGCTAGCCAGGATAAAAAATGTAGGGCTAAATGATAATACTGAGGATACTGTAAGAGATCTAATAGGCTATCTAATACTGCTAATAATAGCATTAGAGGATCAGGAGGAGGAGAGAGTATTAAATAAGCCTATAGTAGGAGGTAAGCTATGAGTAAGCCTAAGAGCATTAGTAAATTAAAAAAGCAGCTAGATACTGTATTTAGTAAATATGTGAGACTTCATACTGCAGATCATGATGGCACTAATACCTGCTTTACATGTAAGAGGAGGATGCACTATAAAGAGCTGCATGCAGGCCATTTTATGAGCAGAAAGCATCTAGCTACTAGATGGCTCTATGATGAGGATAATGATTTATATAATGTATTGCCTCAATGTCCTAAGTGTAATTTATTTGATCAGGGGCAGCAGTATCTCTATGGAGTTTATTTAGATGTAAAGTATGGAGAGGGTACTGCTAATGCTATTCAGCAGATGAGTAAAAGCAGTATAAAATTAAGTAGAGCAGATTATGAGGAGAAAATTAAATACTATAGAGAGAAAATTAAGCAGCTCGGATATTAACAGAAAATTGTTAGCAATTATTAAAGCCTTTGATGCTGAGGTAGTTAGTATTTTATTACCTTTCAGCAGTGGATCAAAAAAGCTATAATAAGTATAGAGATATAGCCCTAAATATAGCTAAAGATATAAATAGGGCCGAGGATCTGCTGCATGAGAGCCTACTGGTTATATTAGAGTATGATCAGGATAAAGTAAAGAGGATGGAGGATGATGGTACTCTATCCTTTTTTATTTCTAGGATAATGGCAAATAATTACCATAGTAAAACCAGTAAATACTTTTATAAGTATAAAAGGTACTATCAGCTTTTTACAGATATGGGATATGGTAATGAGGTATATGCTAATAAGCTAATGATAGCTGAGCATAAAAAGCAGGAAACTATAGAGCATATTAAGTATATATTAGAGGGCATGTACTGGTATGATAGAGAGTTGATAAAATTGTATTACTTTGGGGATTATGATGGAGAGAAATATACACTAGATAGCCTGGCTAAAAAAACTGGCATAAGTCGTACTAGCATATTTCACACTATTAGAGAGGCTAGAAAATATATAAAGAGTAAGCTAGATGGATTTTAAGGAGCTGCATAGATTAGTAGGATATGATATACCTATTATAGAGGTATTAGATAAACATGGGGAGCTAGTTTTTAGATATAATCTTAGATATATGGATCTATATGATATAGATATAATAGTAGATGAGCAGGAGGATGATGTATATGGAGTAGTAATTTTAAAAGAGAATGATAACAAAGGCTCAGAAAATTTCTAAATTTGTGCAGGCTTTATTTAAGCATGCTAAAAATGGATTTAAGGTAGTATCTAATGATACATATATAAAGAGAGTATCTACCTGCTTAGATTGTGATAAATATAATAGCCAGGAGGATACATGTGGTATATGTGGATGCTATATAGATAAAAAAGCTTTATGGGATAGTGAGAGCTGCCCTGATAATAAATGGAAAGTATGAAAGTAAATAAGGAAATACTAAGTAGAGTTAATAAGCTATGGCCTAAGATATTTAATGGCATAGCTGCTAATGCAGAGGCTAGGATAGAGCTTATCAATTTATTTAATGAGATATATGATGGCAATTATAAGATAAATACTACCTGCACTAGCTGCCTTAATGCCTGCTATACTGGCATTAGGAGAGTATGGGAAGAGAATAATTATACTAATGATGGAGATAAAGTTGTAAGCTATGCAGACAAAAGAAAGCGTAATAATTGAGGCAGGTATAGAGGGAGTATCTACTAGGGTAGATAATACTATAAAGATTACTCTAGGTACTCAGGAGCTAGGAGCTGATAGCTTAGCCAGGATATTTAGGCTAAGAGGTAAGGCAGGCCTAGTACTTATATCTACTGGAGAGGTAAGCCAGGATCAGATAGATTTAGTAGAGAAATCTAGTATAGATTTTGAGCTAGGTAATAAAACTAAGAGCCAAAGGCTAAGAGGAGTATTATATAGATTATGGGAAAGCCTAGGAGCTAGGGATGATTTTGATGCATTTTATAATGCTAAAATGAATAAACTAATTGAGCACTTTAAGCAGCAGATAGATGAGAGCTAAAATAGAGGTAGAGGTAATAGATGATACTTTAGATGATATAGATCTTAGAACTGTAATAATAGAGCAGCTATTTAATCTATGCCATGGATGGGTAGCAGGAGATCATATACCTAAGATAGATTTTATTTATAGTGATGATGAGCATAAATTAGATCTTACTAAAATACACTGGAATAATAATGATAATGATTTAGTAAATTAAGATGGCAGTATATAAGCAGAAAGTATTATATTTAGATAAGGATGATATCCATAGAGTCAAACTACCTAAGGTAATTAATACAGATATATCTTGGGAAATGATGTGGGGAGCTCCTATACATAAAGAGAAACAAAGTAATGCTCCTATTAGAGATACTGTAGCATTACCTAAAATAATATTACATGAAAGCTAAAGCACTAAAAAAAGAGGTAATCCATACTCTGCAGACAGTAGCTAAATGGATAGGAGATAAAAATACTCCTGATTATGATTTAAAAGATCTAAAGAGTTTATTAGATAGAGCCCTAGAGCACTATGCTATATACCTGGATAAAGAGGATCAGTATAATGGAGGTAATATACTTACTAAGGATAATACTATCTATGCTGATGGTGTAAGAGTAAAAATAAGAGAGTATTTAGATGAGCTATGATAGTACTAAAGATAATACTGATAATGCTTATAGGATATACTGGCCTTAGCCTATATATGCAGCATAGGATAGATAAAAAGTATAAGGAATTTAAAAAGAGATTAGAGCAGCTAGAAAATAAGGAGTAGGATTTATATTTAATAATACATATAGTACACATAAAAAA
>ERZ869936.809-NODE-809-length-26316-cov-9.792544_pt1 | contig 26316 bp, 50 predicted proteins | sample MGYA00520876_ERZ869936 | MGnify/ENA primary metagenome ERZ869936 (study PRJEB32218, sample SAMN09650985) | biofilter metagenome | isolation source: enrty point of leading RO module | place: Saudi Arabia: Thuwal, RO plant located on Red Sea | collected 2016-02-17 ... | reverse complement strand
AGAAGATTAGTGTATAATAAGTTTAAGCGTTGCGTGGTCCGCTAATAGACCTGCAAATCAGCTTTCAAAGCCTACGTAGAAAGCTCGTATTAAAACCGTAGAGTAATGGACTTATAGCTTATAGCTACCAGAGCGTAAGTCAAGTGGTATAGGTAGCACCACGGCAAGATGCCTATGGTCTTGTCTGACAGGTTAACACATAGTGGAGGTACAAATGGAAGAATTTGATGCACCTGGCGAACATGGTGTAAAACAAATGAGAGAAACAATTGATAGAAAAGATGACACTATCAAAAAACTTGAGGCAGAATTAGCTTCCTATAAAGATAAGGAAATAGATAATGTCTTTGGTAAGTTAGGTTTATCTACTGACAAGGGTTTCGGTAAAGCGTTGAAACAAGTGTATGACGGTCCTGTTAATACAGAAGCTGTCGCACAGTTTGCTAAAGATGAGTATGGTTTTGAACCTACAGGAACAGTTGAGGCTACACCACAGTCTGAACCAGAACCAGTAGTACAAGATGATGCTAGGTCTAGAGTAGCTGCACTTGATGCAAATTCTACATCAGATGTGCCTTTAGACGTTAATGAACAGTTAGCAAAGGTTTTAAAAGGAGCTTCAGTGCAAGATTCTCTTAGAGCTAAGTTAACTATTTTAGATAACGACAAACTAAATAAGTAAAAGAATTTAATACGACACATACGGAGGTGTAATTATGGCAAATATAACCGGTCTATCCGGCACAGTGCCAATTTATTCCCAACAAGTTAATAACTTTACTGGGGAACTTTTTCGTGTGGGTGGTCAAAGAACTCCTTTCTTATCTGCAACAGGTGGATTAAACGGAGGTAAGGTTTTACAATCTACTTTCTGGCAAATCCAAGCTGCTGACTCACATACAGTATCTTCTGAACCTACTAAAGGTCAAGAAGGTTCTACTCCTACTGAATATCTTGGTAGGGATAGAGTTGCATATACTAATGTGACACAGATATTCCATAAAGGTGTAAAGATGACCTACACAGCTATGGCAACATTCCAACATCAAAATACATTTACATTAGGAGCAGACGCTTATGCTGGTTCTGATGGAGATGGTACTAACACAGCAGGAGCTGAACTTAGCTTAGCTGGTGGTAATCCAATTGTTGATGAATTTGCAGAGCAAATGTCTTTAGCACTTGAAAAAGTAGCTAGAGAAGTAGAATGGTTCGCATTCAATGGTACATTCGCTGATGGAGCACACGCTACACCAGGTTCAGGTACTAGAGAAATGCGTGGTCTTTCTGAATACTGTGCATTAAATGCAAACGCAAACAACTCAGTTGACCCTACATTTACAGGTGGTAACGTTTATTGGAACGGTACTACAGGTAATGGTGCAACTGGTGATAACCAAGTTCTTTCTTGGGATACTATTGCAAACTCTCTTAAGAGATTATATGATGCACACGCTCCAATGATTCAACCAGTTCTTTGTATAACTCCAAAACAACTTTTGGACCTTAACAAAGAATTACTTGCTGGTAACGTTGGAATTACAGGCGCTATCTTACCTAGAGATAGAAACCTTGCTGGTATTGATATTGATGTAATTGTTACTCCATTCGGACAGATTGGAATGATGGTTATTGACCCTAATATCATGCCTGCTAACGAAGCATTTATCTTAGACTTTGCTTTCATACAGCCAGTCTTTACAAATATCCCTGGATACGGAACAGTATTCGTAAGAGATATTGACCAAGATGCAAATGCTCAAGTTGCTAAAGGTATCTATATGGAAATGGGATACGACTTCGGTCCTCCTTCATACCATTTGAAGATAGACAAAGTAGCTTAATTTAATTTGAAGATTTGGGGGGAAACCACCTTCCTCCCATTTCTTCTGCTATAGTAAGGAAGATATGCAATTACAAAAAGAAGTATTAATAGACATTTCAGATAACACAACACAATCATCTGCTGCACAATGCGATGGATTATTACTATCAGGTATAGTGTTTCCTTCAACAATGACTGGTACAACAGTAACATTTGATTTTTCTTTTAATGGTACAACTTGGTATGACGTTAAAGAAACTGATGGAACAGACGTAAGTTATACAGTATCAGCAGGAGATGTAGTTAGAGTTGACCCTAGTGGTTGGGCATTTGCTACACCAGGATTTTTAAGAATAGTATCTGGTTCAGCAGAAGCAGCTGATAGAACAATTAATTTAATATTTAAACAAAGTTAGGAGTCATTGTGAGTGACACAATAGGCGACCTAGTAGACAGGGTATATAGAGAATATCTAGACCCAGTAGAAAATGTAGACAGTTATACAACTCTTGAATTAGCTGTAAACACAACAGATACAACAATAAAGTATGATGGTAATCTTTTATCTGTTGAAGAAGAAGACGCATTAGATGGTGGTTGCATAATAGAAATTGGACAAGAGTTAATGTTTTCTACGGCTCTTAATACTGTTACAAACGAAATAACAGTTAAACGTGGACAACGTGGTACTACTGCTGCTGCACATTCACTTGGTGCAATTATAAAAATAAAACCTACATTTCCACGTAAAAATATATTTGATGCAATAAGTGACCAAATTAAAAACCTTTACCCTACTTTATTTGCTGTAGAAACAATAGAACTTACAGCAAGTACAGGATATAAACTTTTAGGTACACACGGTACTGATGGAGATACTTACAATTATTTAGTAGCACCTTTAAAAGCTATATCACAATATACAGATTGGCAATCAGGTTCAGACCAAACAGGACTTAAATATAATGGTGTAGCTATAGAAATGATTGACCTTCCTAATCCTTTTACATATACAGATGATACACAAACAGAAAGAACTAAGACTTATACATCAGGTCCTGACGTTGTACATGCAGTACAGTTTGTTAATATATCAGCAGGTCATACTGTTTATGTAACATTTAAAAAGAAATTTATTGCACCTACTAATGAATCAACAACACTATCTAGCGTAGGTTTAGAAACAGAATACGAGCCAATAGTTATGACTGGTGTTGCTGCACAGTTAGTCGCAGGTAAAGACATTGGTAAAATTAATACAAGTTACATTACAGAACAATTAGAAGCTGCTACATATCCTGTAGGTAGCTCTAACAGTATCGGTCAAAGCCTATTACGTTATCAACAATTACTTATACAACAAGCAAGAAGTAACTTAAGGTCTAAATACCCAGAACCAGTACAACTTAATAGCATACTTTATCCTACCTAATGCCTAGAGTAGCTAGTATTTACACAGTATCTAATCCAAAAAGATACGGATACGATTGTCGTTTAGATGATATATTTCTTAGAACTGCTGTTAGTCAAGAAAGACAATTAACAATACAATCATCTGATGTACAGACAGGTCAACAAGTTAATGTTAAACAAAACCCTGAAGACTTTACATCTAACTTAGGTCGTATATATTCACGTAATAATTTTTCTGCAGGTCAAGGACTTGATACTGCACATAGAAGTAATGGACAACCAGATGATGTAAATAGATTTTGGGATAGTAAAGGTGTAGATGTATTTCACGGAGATGATGAAACATCTTATAATATACATTTACTACATACAACCGCAACACAAAATGTATCTTTTCAAGATACTAATAATTATATGACACAAACTACAAATGGTTATATTTATATAACTGATGAAGACAATATTAATGTTTACAATGGTACATCTTGGAGTGTTATAAATGCTGCTACATCAGGAGCTACTCATGATTTTACTGGTATTGCTGCATTTGGTAATGGTTTGTATGCTACAACAGCTAATGGCACAACAGGTTCTCAGTTATTAAAATATGATGGTTCTACTTGGTCAGAATTAAACTCATCACAAACTACAAATGGTGGACTTACTGGTATATGGTATGTAAAAAATAGATTATGGATTACAGGTAATGATGGTACAGCAGAGCATATTTGGGAAATAAATCCTTTTGATAGTTGGAGTTCATCTAATTTAGCTAACGCTGATGCAATAGTAGAAGTAGAACCTACTCACGAAGTAACAGGTGTTATTGATGGTGGAGCTGCAGTATTAGCTTCTAGTACAGATGGTACTGTATATTCTTTTAAATTATCTGGTACAACATTTGTAAACCAAGGACAAACAAAAATACCTTTTGAAGAAGTACATTCTATAGCTGCTGCAGAAGGAATTGTTTTTATTGGTACTAAAGAAGTAGCTAGAAATGTAGGACGTTTATACAGATTAGAATTAGTTGCTGCAGATAATTTGTATGTATTAGCTAACAGACAATTAGTAAAAGAATGGGTTCTTGATAGTACAGATACAACACCAAAGTCAATGTTTGTGTCAAGAGATAGTGTATATATGGGTGTCAAAGAAGCAACAAATGAAGTAAATCTATGGCGATATTATCTACCAACAGGTGGTTTGGCTAGAGATTTACAAACATCTGGTAATGGATTTGTTACAGGTATTACACAATATGATGGAGATTTTTATATAGTTGTTAGTGGTAGTGATGTATATAAAGAAACATCTACATATGAATCTGAAGGTTATTTGATAGCATCTGCTGCAGATTTCTTTACAGCAGAAAGTAAACAGTTTGTTGGTGCTGAAGTATCTACATTTGATTTACCTAGTGATACTAACGTTGAACTATATTATTCAAGTGTATTTGAAGCGTTAGATGACCCTGATTCATCTACATTTCATTCTGCATTAAAACAAATTACTGGTTCTGGTGATGTAGAAAAACAAATAGCAGAAGTAGCTAGATATATAATACCTAAAGTTGTTTTAAGAAGTAATGATGGTGTTAATACTCCTAAAGTAAAATCAATACAGGTTCGTGCATTAGCTAGACCAGAGTTAGTTGTAATGCAAGTGCCTATAAATATATCTGATAGAGTAGAAAGACCTGGAAGAAAACCTATATTAGTTAAAGGTTTAGGCGATACATTATATGCAGAACTTAAAAACTTAGAAGGTGACTCAGTTACATTTGAGTTATTTCAACCTGCAGAAACTATTAAAGGTGTAGTAGAACAAATAAGTTATCCTATTCTTTCTAATAATAATTTAGGTAGCGATACTTTATACGCAGTATTAACTATAAGAGGTACTAGACAACCAGGTGTCAGTGAGGTATCATCAACAGAAGTACTAGGAATTAATACTCTTGGTCTGATGAAATTCGGAGGATAATGTCAATATTATTAATGTTAAAAGAAGGTGGAGGATTAGGTATTGATACTATTGGTAATTTACCTATAGATGAAGATATTGATTTTACAGACGATATAGAATATTCTGCTATAGTAGGATTAGCAAGTTTTGGGTTATCACGATTAGGTGATACAGTAGCAACGGAGAAAAAATAATTAATGACTGCACAAGATTTAAACTTTAGTAACTTTTATGAAACCACAGCAGATGGCAATATTGGTGCATCTGATACATCAATTACATTATCAGCTGCTCCTACAACAGGAGATGGCTCTGCATTAAGCGCTCCTTTTTATTTAGTAATAAATCCTGATACATCAGCTAAAAGAGAAATTGTATTAGTAACTGCTATATCTGGAGTAACTGCAACAGTAACTAGAGATGTTGGTAATAGACATGACCCAGATATTTCACATAGTGATGGTGACACAATTCGTATGGCTGTTGTTGGCGAAATGTTTGAAGATGTTAATGATAGAGTAAGTAAAGTAATGAACTCTACTGGTTCAGAAGTAAATACTTCTGGATTAGTTAAAGATGAAGATAACATGTCATCTAACAGTGCTACACATTTAGCAACACAACAATCAATTAAAGCATATGCTGACACTAAGTTACCTTTATCAGGTGGTACATTAACAGGCGCTGTAGATGCAGGTGACCAAGAGCTTACAAAGTTTGTAGCTAAAGATTACAAAGAAGATATTGCTACTACATCTGATAGTGGAACTAGCTTTACATCAAACACACTTACACTAGATGTGCAAGATGGAAATGTTTTTGACATAACACTTGATGGCAATATAACAACTTGGACAATAAACAATATGGGTTCAGGTACAACTATTACAGTAATACTCAGACAAGATTCTACAGGTAGTAGAACTGCACCTACACAAATAAACTCTACAACTTTTAAAACACCAGGTGCTGCAGGATTAACATTAACAACAGATGCTAGTGCTATTGATGTTGTATCAGTATTTTATGACGGAACAGACTACCTAGTGTTTTCACAATTAGCATTAGGATAGGAGTTACATGTCGCCTTTAGGATTATCTAAAGCATCACTACTACTTGCAGGTGGAGAAGCACCATACGAAGGTGCATCAACTTCTGCTGATTTATTATGGCATCTTAAAAAATATGAAACTTCTTCATATGGAACTGCTGAAAATGTAACCTTTAATGTTGGTGGCACAAACAGAGATAGTAGGATAACAACTTATAGTGGTAATCAAACTTGGGGTGCAGGTAGTGCTGATGCAGCTTCAGGAAGATTAACTTGCATAAGAACTGAAGGTAATTTAACAATTAGTTCAGGATTTACTTATTCACCTTCTGTTGATTCTTATGGACTATATATATTTGTAGACGGAGATTTAACAGTTGGTGGAACTATTAGTACTTCATCACTAGGAGAAAGTAGAACTTCTGCTGCAGGTACATTAACAGTAAACAGTTCTGCAAATAGTGTAGGAGGTACTTCAACTATAGCAATGAATGGTAGTGCAGGTTCTCACACTAATGGTTCATCTACTGCTTCAGCATTAACTTCAGGTGGTGGAGGTCAAGGACAATCTGGTACACATGGTCGTGGAGATGGAAATATAGGTCACACATTTGCTGGAGGTTCCGGTGGTGGAGGTGGCGGTGGAATTGGTTATCCTCAACATTACTCAGGTGGTGGTGGCGCAGGAACAGATGCTACATCATATTCTAGAAATGGTGGTAATGGTGGTGCATCAGGACATACTCAATGGGGTTATTGGACATCAGATGCAGGAGGAACAGGTGGTAATGGTAATCCTGCAGGTTCAGGTGGTGCAAACAACTCTTATAATCCTTCTTCATCTAGAGCAGGTTTTGCAGGTTATGGTTCTACAGTTTCTTCTTCTTTAGTTGTATTTGCTACAGGAAATATAACTATTAACAGTGGTGGAACACTTACAACTGCAGGTGTAGCAGGTCGTACAGGAGATAGTGGTACGCTTGACGCAGGTGGCGGTGGTGGTACTGGAGGTGCAATATTAGTTGCAGTATGTGGTGGTACATTTACCAATAATGGAACTGTAAATCGTGCAGGTGGTAGCACAGGTTCAGGTAAAGGTTCAGGTTCATCAGCAGGAAGTGGTGGATTATTAACAGGTGGAGGATATGCTTAATGAGAATATGGGTAAATCAAGATATTGAAAGTCATAGAGATTGGTTAAATGCATTTGGTACTACAGAAGAAGATGAAATACTAGACCAAAATGATGATACGTATGTTAGTGCAAAAAATTATCCTACAGTTGAAGTTAATATACCTGCTAAAAGTTTTCAAAAAACTATGCCTGAATATATTAATCCTGTAACAGGTGAAGAATTAGGAGAACAAACTGTATCTATAAATATAGATGCACATTTAGGAATTTATTATTTTCCTAATAGGCAAGGTGTATTAGATTGGATTAGTGATACACTAGATGTAATGCCAAGTCATGTAGATAGTCCTGATGGAGTACAAGATAATGTACCTTTAAGTTTTCTACCTGACATTCCTGAACAATTTAGTTAAATATAAAAAAAAGGTGGAACATGAAAAGAACTAAAGTATATTGGACAATGTCCCCTATTATTGATATGCCTAGTGCTATATATGATAATCCTACTAATTACAATTCTTTAGCACCATGTCCTGTAGTTGGAGAACACGCAAGAAGAACAAGGTTGTTAACAGCACCTTATGACATGAAAATACAACCAGTATTTAGATACAATCAAGTTACTGAAGAAAATGAATTTATACAATTTGAAGCTAGTAGTAATGATTTAGTTGATGAAAATATATGGTCACGTAATACGTTAGTAGTTACTAACAGTGAGTTATGGTATAACAATAATTACCCACAATTTCAATTAGTTATGCCATATGTATTTGTATCAGAAGAAGATATTGATATGTCATTAATAGGATTACAAAATGTAGAAACAAAAAGTAAATTAAATAATTTACAATTTATAGAAGCAACTATGCCTATAGGTAAAATGGCTAGACCTTTAAGTAGTGCGTGGGCATTTACTAACAAAGAAGAAGCACACATTATAAAAGGTGAACCACTTATGAAATTAGTATTTTCTAAACCTGTAGAACTTGTATATTTTACACCAGGTCCATTGTTTACACATTGGAGTAGAGTTAATAATGGTATTGTAAATTATCAAAGACACGGTACTAAAAAGAAATTTCCAATAATTTTACAAAGAAAACCTAAGCGTTTATTTAAAGAAATTAAAAATAACATAGAATATTCTGAAGCATAATGTTATAATCCGATTTATGGATTACATCATAGGATTTTTATTGGGATTTTTTTTAAAAGATATTAGTATTTTTATTAAAAGAATAAGCAACTATGACTGGGAAAATCGTAACTACTTCGACAAAGCATACACCTGGTCAGATGATATTTATATGTCAGAGGACGACCTTCCATAATGAGTAACGGTAACGGTTACACTAACAAGGAGTTATTAAATATGGTAATAGAACGTCTTAATGAAATTGACAAAAAACTAGATGCAAAACTAGACAAAGCAGAATTTTACAAAGTACTAGGACTATTGGTAGCAGTAGGTGGAGTTGTTGTTGCTGCCTTAATGTAGGAGAGTAATGAAAGCAACAGTAAACCTAAATCAAATACTACAAGGTGGACTAGCTGCATTGGTAGCTTGGCTTTTTAAAACAGTCAATGACTTACAATCTCAGGTAGCTGTGTATATGGTTCAAATAGATAAGTTAGAACAAAGTGTACTAGACTTAGCTATGAGAGAAAGAGAATTAAACTCTGCTCTTACTGAAATACTTATCAAACTAGGTGGCTAAAGTAATATACACAATAAGTAATTTTATTATTTATATAATATCACTATACTTAATACGTAAAGAAAGTAGGAGATATAATGGCAGTACCTGATAGAGTAAAAAATACAATGAAAAAACACGGCCTTAAAGGTGTTAACAAACCTAAACGTACACCTAAACATCCAACTAAATCTCATGTTGTTATGGCTAGTTCTGGTGGTAAATATAAACTTATTAGATTTGGTCAACAAGGTGCTAAAACTGCAGGTAAAAAGAAAGATGCTAAATCTAAACGTAAACGTAAATCTTTTAAAGCAAGACATGCTAAAAATATTAAAAAAGGTAAAATGTCAGCAGCCTACTGGGCAGATAAGGTAAAGTGGTAATATGGCAAAAACAGTAAGTTGGAAATGGGGTGGCAAAACTTATAGAGGTACAGTCATTCGTGAAACTAAAAACATTATATATGCCAGAACACATAATGGTAAAACTAAAAAGATTCGCAAGAAAAAATAATGGCGTTACCTGGAGCATATGTTAACAGAAGTAATACACCTGGTCAGTATTGTAGTAATTGCAAACATTATTCTAATAACTATTGCATTGCATTCGAGGAACAAGTAGCACCTTACGGTTGGTGTGCAGCGTGGAAACCAAATGAAATTTGAAGTTTTAAGAATAAGTAGTCAAAAAGATTCTACATCTGGTTTATTGTTTGATGTATCTAATGGTAAACGTACATTTTTATGCTACACATTAGAAGATGAACAACGTGATGTTAAAGTTTGGGGTGAAACTAGAATACCTGCTGGTACTTACAAGCTAGGACTACGCACTGAAGGTGGTTTTCATAACCGTTATCTGTCCAGATATGGTGCAGACTTTCACAAAGGTATGATACATGTACTAGATGTACCTGGATTTGAATGGATATTATGGCATTCAGGTAATACTGATGAAAATACTGCAGGTTGTTTGCTGTTAGGAAATACACAAACTAGCAATTTAATAGCTAAAGATGGGTTTATAGGTAGTAGTCGTGACGCATACAAGCTTGTATATCCACGTGTATTATCTGCTATTGAATCAGGATTAGATGTAGAAGTAGAATACATAGATTATGATGGTGATATTAAAGAAATTTCTAATAAATCTACTGATGATGTAATACTTACAAGTACAGTTATGGAAAAATTACAGGAAATTAGTGGGGAAATTCAAATAATGTCTGCTAAAATGTCTAACAAATGGGTGAAATAGAAAAAATACAAGAGTACATAGCAGAAATTAAATCTGCTGGTTCTAAAAAATTAACTAATGGTATTCGTTTAACTAAGAAAGATTTACCTGATTTACAAAAATTAGTTGCTGATGTTAAATTAGGTGGAGATATTTGGTCAGATTATAGCAATAAAGTTGATACATCTAAATTAATATCTGAAGGTGCTGATGATGCTTTTGATACAGCTGTTGTTAATAAAATATTAGAGTCATCTGGTAATCATGGTTTGGGTAAGTTTAAAGATAGTAACTTAGAAAATATTGGAAGAACAGAAAACATTGGTGGTGTTGCTAGTAAACAAATATTTGTACAAAGTGCAGGAGTGCAAGAGTACAGAGATGATATAGATATAGCAGAAAGAATATCTAAAGCTCCACCTAACATAGCTGATTATGATGACAATGCATTACGTTTAACATCACAGTACAAAGTTGCTAGCAGTAAAGGTTTAAGCGATGCTGCTGCATTGCGAGTTACTAAAGCTACTATACGTAAACGTGAAAGAATTGGTTCTAACATATTAGAAACATTACCTTCAGCTAATAGGTCGTTACAAAAAGCACAAGAAAAAGCTAGAGAATCTAAAGAAGCTTTAGAATATTTAGAAAAAGAATCTGGTTTATATGGTGATAAATATTATGGTCCTGCTGATGCACATGTTAAAGAATACAATTTAACTGCAATAGCTAACGAAAGTTCTATTGGTAAAAAAGTACCTTTTACCAGTGGTGCTGAAGTTAAAGAATATAATAAAATGGTACAAGAATACGATAAAATTGAGTATTCACCTTCTGAAAAAAACTTATACTTTTTACAAAAAGATATAGATAAACAACAATTAGAAAATTTAGAAGCTAGCAAAGTTGGTTCGTTTGACGCTATTAATGTATCAGATGCTACACAAGTTAATGCAATGACTGTAGAAAATTTTGGTGACATGAAAATAGGTGGTGGATTTAGACCTAAATATATGGAAGATTTAGATGTAAATGTAAGACTTGAATATGAAAAAGCATATGGTGATAAAACTGTACCAATTAATTCTCTTGACCCTGTAAGTAATAAATCAATACGTGAGCTAGGTGGCAAAGTTGGTGATACTTTTACATATGGTATAAGTAAAGAAGGTAAAGAACAATACTTTAAAGTAGGTCCACCTATAGAAGAAGCTGCAGAAAAACAAACAGGTATTAAATCTTTTGGTGCAGATATGTCAGAACCAAGATTTGATGAAGATATTTACAGTGAACGTGCTAGCAAAACTAAACCAGGAACAATAGAACAATATGCAAAAAGTAAAAAAGCTGCTAAACCTACTGCAGTACCTAGACGTGATTTAAGTACAGATAGACCAACAAGTATAATGCCAAGACAATACAACACACAAAATTCTTTGTTGTCTCAAATGAATGAACTTAAAGCTATGTACCCTAACGTTGCAAATAAGAATAATCTTGTTAGACTAGCTGTAAGAAATATGGAAAAAAGTATAGGATTACCAGCAAATAAAAAATTGTTGTATAATCTAAGTAAGTTTTTATAGGAGATATATGGCTTTTTTAAGTGGAAGTAATATGGGTGGTAAAGACGTAGATTATTATGATAATCCTAATTATGACCCTAAAAATCAAGGTAAATCTAAAGGTGACAAACTTTTAAAAAAAGCTGCAGAAGAACAAGATTACGCAGATAGTATTAGACAAGGTTATGATGCTGGTGCTATTGATGATTATGAAGTTCTTATGGAAGCAGAAAATGAAGAAGCTGTTGCAACTGGTCGTGCTAATAAACAAACACAAGAAACAGTATCTTATTTTAGAGCTAAAGAACGTGAACGTTTAAATCCTGGTGGACCTGGTGGTAAAATAATTAATGAAAAATTTAGTAAACCTGGTTCATTAGATGATAAGTTAGGTAAATTTGGTTTTTCTTATGACCCTGAAGACCCTGATAATTATTATGGGAGAGTACCAGAAGCAAATTTAACAGATGAAGTTTTTCAAACAGATAGATATTTTGAAAGAAATAGTAACCTACCTGGTGTAGACCCTGGAAAATATAGAGTATTTGAAAATACTGTAAAATATGAAAAAGGTAACCCATTACCTAACACAGTAGCGGGTGTTAATCAAGAATTACAAGCACGTAAAGCTAGAACAAGAGACTTTGCTATGGAGTTTAAAGGAACTGTATTTGATTTTGTTGAAGATGTCAGATTAAGTTTATTAGATGAAGCAGATGCTGAAGTAGCAGAGTTTTATAATAAAAGTGATGAATTATCACAAACAAGTCTTAGACAACCACTTAGTTATCCAGAATTAGAAAATAAATATTTTCCTGATGAAGAAAGTAAAAAAGCAGCTAAACAAGAATTAAAAAAATTAATTAGTTTTACTGACGCTGCAGATGATTTAAATAGAAATTACAGTCCTTTATCTCAATATGCAGAAACTATTGCTCGTACACAAATGAGTTCGCTTCCTATGCCTGTTGGTATTGATGATGCTGGTGTGCAAGTCGATGATAGAAGTACTGCTAAAAATTATAAAAAGAATTTGGATGCTTATTCTCAATGGAAATCTAAAAAAGGTATTCCAAAAATAGTAAGGTTAATTAGTAAGTTAGGATAATTATGAGTAAAGAATATAAAGATATATTAGAAAAAACTGTATGGACATTTGTTGAAGCATTTATAAGTGCGCTAACTGTAGCTCCATTAGTCGGTGTTGACGCAGAAGCTTTACAATTAGCTGCATTATCTGGTGGTGCTGCAGCATTAGTTGTTGTTAAAGAATTTGCTAAGAAACAATTAGTCAAACCTGCTCCAAAAGTGAGTAAATAATGCATGTCCATAACAAACATGAAGTAGATTTACTTAACAAAGATGAAGAATCTATTGTAGAAGCTGGTATAAATTTTGAAAAAATAGCTAATCACAGTGCATTAGTAAGCCTTGGATTAATACAAGACACTGTAAGCCATGGTAAAAGTGATGGTCAGGTTACAGTTAATAGCGTGCAAGCTGCAGTAGCTGCACCAAAGATTGATGAACGTAACGTATATTCTTTGGATAATATTAATGGATAGTTATAAAAAGTATATTGGTAAAGGTGTTGTTGGATTAGGACAACAAGAACTTAAAAGACGTGTTAAACAACATCAAGCACTAGCTTCTAAAGCTAGGGACAATGTAGGTTTAAACAATATGATTGAGTTAATGCAAGATTTAGGTGGTAATAAATACAGAGTACCAGAACCTAAAGTAAGTAGTACTCCTTTAATACCTGGTATGGGACCTCAGTTTTCTAAAGCTGTGCGACAAACAGGACAACAATTTATTAAAGCAAATAAAAATTATGGTAAGTTTTTGCATAACACATACGTTAGTATAGATGCTGCTGCTGCAGGACTGTTACCAGGTGGTGTAAAACCTTACAATCCTTTTGGAAATAAATCTGTTAAAAAAGTAGCTAAAAAGAATTTTAAAAAATTAGATAGATAATTAGCTACGTTCTCTTTTAAGATAACCCATAAGTAAATCTCTATAATCTCTTTTAGCACCTGATATAGTCTTACCATCATAGATATCATGATGTCTTTTACATAGCATAGCTACATTGTTTATGTCATATTTACTTGCTTTATCTCTACCACCCATACCAATACCTAATATGTGCGCTAACTCTAGCCAATTAGTATCAGTACAATATGCCCATTCACACTTATATCCTGCTCTTTTAAGTGCTTTTTCTCTAAGTTCTGATAAGTTATTAGACATTGTACATCGTGTATTTTAAAGTAATTTCTTCGCCAGGTTTTATAGTTCTTAAAGGAAACAAATGATTAACACCTTGGTCTGGTGATTGGTCCATACGTATTAACTGACAGTTAGGTGTATCACTATGGTTAATAAATCCACCTAATGGAGTTCTATATATAAACTTATCACCCTGTGTAAATACATGTGTAATGCCAAGTGATGTCTCAGTGTCTGTTATTTTAATATCACAAAACAATCCAAGGCCATCTATAGTTGATTCCTTTATTGTAAAACCTTTGGGTAAAGGTCTATATGTCATTCTTCTTCTTTACTATTTTCTATACGATTGTAATCTTTAACGTGTGCGTCATGTTGATGTTCGTTTTCTAATTGTTCTAAGTTCCAATTGTAATCTTTAACAAACTTGTCCATTAAAAATCTTAATCTCATTGTGTCAGGTGCTACATTAAACGTATCGCTTCCACATGCTTTACTAAATTGTGCAGCCCAAACTTTTAAATAACTATGATGACTAAAGATATTAATTTTATCTATGTCAATTTTTTTCTTATTCATTTATCCTCCCATTTCCATATATATATTAAACATTTCTTGTTCACATGGTGTGCATCTAACAGCTTTGATAGTATCCGCTTTAAACATTTGATTACAGTTTTTACATTTTATATCATATAACTGGTTACGCCATATGTTTTTACTAGCAGATGAACTATTAAAAAATTTTTTCATTTAGTTTCCTCCATATATAAGTATTCATTATTGTAATCTTTCCAACAATGTTTACTAGCATTCCAATGGTGCCATCCATCATTGTAAACTAACCAACTAGCTACAGCTGTAGATACTGTTGGATTAGTTCTAGTACTTATTATACCTAGTTTAGATTTTAACCAAGACCAAGTATCGTCATTAAATTGCCAAAGGCCGACATCTGCAGTACCGTTTGTGTTTATCCCTACTGCGTCAGGTTTTCCTGAACTTTCGCAGTATATTATATTTAGTGCCTGCAGAATATCGTCCTCTTTAAAATAAGTAGATACCAGGTCTGCGTAATGAACAACATACTCTACTTTTACTTCAGCAGTACGGCATTCCTGGTATTCTACTAACGTGCTGGGTGTAAGTAAAAACGGAAACAAACACCCAACAATTACTTCTATCATTAGCTAATGGTAGCAGCTTTCTTTGTAGGTAATTTAGTACAATAGTAATGTACTAACCCACGTTTTTTACTAGGTAAAGTAGTAATTTCATAACCTTCCTGCCTAAGATTATGTATTATTCCACCAAACCTGTGACAATGTAAGTCTGCCACAAACTCCCAATTACTAATTGGTTCACTACCCATATTCTCAGTTAATACCCAAGCTACGAGTTGTGTTTTAGATTTGATATATGCAGGTACTTTAGTACCTCTAAAGTATTCAGGTATCATTTAATACCCCACTCTGCAGGTATATCACTGTTATCTAACCACCAAGACTTACGCCACTTGCCTGTATGACCACCACATATTACAGGGTCATTAGTGCTGCATGTAAAGTCTGGACTTTTATCTGACTTTTTGCTATTACGATTATCGTATACCATTTGTCCACAGAATGGACATTTTAAGTCATCTCTATATTTATTTTGTTGTTCCATTTTATCAACAACCTTTCCGACAAAACCTCCTGGTTGTTGCAAACCGGCTGTTTTGTCTACGGACTCTATACCTACAGCTGCTAATTTATCTTGTATAGATAAACTATCAAACTCATCTTGTGTATATTCGACTGGCATATCAACAAGTTTTTCTATCATATTAAAATACTTGTCAAGTTGTTCATCTGACCAAGATGTTTTATCTGTAGGAAACTTCATAGTACTAGCGTATTGATTAGCAGTACCTATTATTTTATTTAGAGTTTCTTTGTTTTGTACTGATGCAGTCATAGACTGTATAGTCTGTGCTATAAATTCTATATCTTGCATTAGAATGGTGGTTCATCTGATGTTACAGGTGTTTCATTTACCTTTACATCTTGCGATACAATACTATCCATAATGTCATTCATACGTTGAATGTCTTCTTTGGTAGGTTTGTTTTCTTTTTTACGCATATCTGCTTTAGTAACTTTAACTTGTGCGTCTTTGTCTGCCATTTCCTGTGTATAACCATCAGGTGCTACAGATGTAGCTTCTTCTTCTGATTGTTTACTACCAGACCATAGCTCTACACCAAGACCAAACCTCATACATGCACGTTTGAATGCGTCTGACTCAGCGTCCTTGAGGTTAGTCCCATCATTGAACTTAGCATTGCCTAGCTTGAAGGTATCAACGTCACCGAACCCATCATAGCTACCCATGCCATCAATAGTTATAGTACCTTTAGCACCTACTATTCTTTGTTCACCATTGTACGTACCATATACAGCTTCACACTGCCAGGTGTACTTAACTCCACTGTCCCTTAAACGCTCAACATAGTGTGCGTGTGGAACATAATCACCAAACTTACCAGCTGGTGCTTTTCTAACTAACTCCTGTGGAAATGGAGATAGTAAGTCAATGTTATTAGTCATAATAACCCTTCCTTTATTTATCGCTTGAACTCAAAAAGAGAAAGCGATAAATAACTTATGTAATTGTTTCTAGTACATCATCCAAGTTGTGTACCCCTTTAGTTATAGGTACTAATTTGACTTCGTCATTATTATTAAGTATAAAATATGGTCTATCACCTAGTCCACTATACTCAATACCAGTCAATTTCCACTCAGATTGCACTAAGTTTTTTATCATAGTACTCAATATTATATCAGTTATGTGTAAGTTTTACAAGGTATTCTGCAGTTACACCATGATTAGGTTTAGCAAATAGCAGCCATTGACATGGTCTACCCATACTTGCTAATTGTTCTAAGGCATAAGTATTGTAACTTTCAGTACTACCATTTACCCATAATCTAATATCATTAACATACATTGTTGTTGGTGTATGCCAATGTCCAGCTATAGCATAATCAAAGTCAGGCATTAAACCTCTAGACGCTAATGCTTTCCATCCTAATAACTTTTTACCAAAGCCATACCATGGGAAACCACTGTGTCCTCTGATATTATCGCCATGCCATACAAAAAATTTACATCCTTCACCCAAGTTAGCAATATCAAACCAATGATTATCACCCTCAGAATCAGGAATAATAAATTGTATTCTGTTATCTTTTTCATATACCATATCCATTATTTTTCCAAGCATTCTATCTGCATTGGAATCTGGATGATAATCTTTTCTTGCACGGCCTCCTAAACTACCGTGATTACCTATCACCCAATGTACTTCTACTTCATTAAAATTCGCCAATAATGTATCGAAGAATTTAGTTAATATTCTAGGACCATCAATAGTAACTTGGTTATATAACGAAGCGTCTATTAAATGTGTTTGTCCAGGGAATATAAGTTCACCCTCTACAATATCGCCAGCAGCTAACACTACGCATTTATTAACTGGATGTGCAGAACGTTGTACATTTGTTAGTTCAACTATTTTATCTGCATATTCAACAACACGTTCTTCTGCTACTTTTGTATTGTAATCAGGTGTTACCTTCGCCAATTGTACATCGCTTAATACAGCGACAGCTACTTCTTCGTTTTTATTACGTCTAGGTAACTTAGGCTTAGGTATTTTAGGTTTGTCCCATGTTCTTAAGTTAGTAGAAACTGCTTGATATACTGCGTCAACCATATCAGCTTTTTTATTTTTAGCTTTTTCTAATTGACGTAGCAATTTAACATTATCAGCTTTAAGTTCTTGTATCTTATGAGATTCAGCTTCAGCTAATAAGTCTTCTACTTTCTTTTTATTCGACATGTTCTAACAAGTTTCTAAAGTGAGTACGTATAGCTGTCTCACTTATTTTAATACCGTATTCTTCATGTAATAATCTAGACACTACGAATGGTTTAGGTTTCCTACCTCCCAATACCATATCTTCTATACCATTCCAAAATGGCATAGCTTCGTCAGTTATTCGTTCTGATATACGGTTTATCTTTCCTGTTTCTGCTTCTTTCAGCAGTGCTTCTATATCTTTCATAGTATTCATTATACATTGTTTTTATATTATGTAAATAAATAGCGTAATGGTGTTCACTATTGGGACTGACATTGTACAGAAAGTACGAATTAAACCATGTTCGGAGTTCTCCTCCGACTCTATTCCATTACTTAGTAAGGGTTACGTGGAAAGGAACACGTCACTATTGCTAGTACCTTACCTGCTATTTAGTTTAGCACGCTTAGTTTTAATGCGTGTTCTTTAACTTCTTCTACATCTTTTAAGTTAATTATTTGTGCTTTACGACATGTGTCTAAGCAATCTTTAAGTAAATTGTAACCACAACTACTAGTGCTTGTACCAAATACTTTCATATCACTAACCCATATACGTCTTGCTGGTTGTTCAGCTAGCCAGCGTAATGCTGGACCATCTATAACATTACCTCTACCAGAATAATAACTTAAATAATCATCATCAACACGTAATCCATTCTTAGCAATGATGCGTAAATCACCAGAGTTACCACTACCATTGTACATAGCAATGTTAACTGCAGGTAATAACATCATAATATCTAAGATATCTTTACCACTAAATCGCATTGAACCTGAAGCGTCAATCAATATAGTGCCACCTTTGACACGTTGTTTTTGTTTGAATATCTTCTTGTCAATACAATATCTATTAATGTATTTAGGATTGTAACCATAATCTTGTGGTCTATAATCTCTACCATTTTTTAATCTAGCTTGTAAATTAACGTTTAATGGTGGCTCATGAATTGTCATGTTACCCCATACACCTAAAGTAGAGGTTGTATAATACTGCATATCTTCTAGTAACTCACGTTTCATACGTTGTTCTAAATCTTTAGCAGAACCAATACCACCTGATTGTTCTTGTGACTCGCTAGAACCTTTACCATCACCAATACCTTCACCTTTTTTCGGCATAGGTTTGAATACATCTTTTGGATTTGGACGTTCATCCATTTCTAAAAGCATTGTCAAAAGTTTTGCAAGTCTTTTAACAGAAGCAAATGTAGGTACATCACTACGTCTATCATCAATAAGTTTTCTTTTGAACCTGTGTATTTGATTATAAACAAATGAATACTCCATACGTCTTGATTTTGTAAAGCGCATATCATCTCCACAATTTTTAAGAACACTTAAGTACCACTGTGCTCTACCAGTTAACATATTACTTTGATAATATGCTCTTTGATGTGGTCTGTTTTCCCACGTAAGTATATTAAGGAAACAAGTAATAAGCTCTCCAATAGAACCTTCATAGATTACTTTAAGTATTTGCATATCTGTAAACTCTTGACATACATAAGGGTCTGTAATACCTGTACCTGCATTGCCAAGTAACCAATCAATACGCATACGTTCTAGTATTTCTACAGCTTCTTGTCTTACATCTGGTCCAAATTTACCTAATGTTTTAGGTGACCATTTAGCACGACCTAGCTGATGTCTACGTATCATACGACTGTGGTTTACACCACATGCTTCGCATTCTCTGTCAAGTGGTACAACCATTTTGTTATTAACATTGTCAGTACGTGGTACTGTATTAAGTTCAGTTGTACCATAGACAGTCCAGTCTTCACCAGTTACAATCTCTGGATATGGATAAGCTTTAGTCATTAGCTTTAGCTAGTAATATTGCGTCAATAATCTCCTCAGATTTATCAGCAAATATAAGTTTAGCTGCAACTTCTTGACTGAAGTCTTGGTCTTTTAACATGAAAAATTCTTTCCATGCACGTATAGATACACGTTGTTCTGGGTCATCAACCAATGTTGTATCGTTAATAACCTTATGCCATTCACTAGGAAATACTTCCAAAGCTTTTGGATGTATTGTATCTACATGTATTTTAACTGGGAATCTATCTTTGAGTGCCAAAGGTAAACTCTCAGGTGGACTGTTAGTAGTTGCAATAACTTGAAAACCAGGTGCTGGTCTAACAGTTTCTTTTGAGTCATTGTTTAATGTAATACCTGCAATCTGTGGGTCATCTAATATAGCATGCAAAAATGTCATAGCGTCTGGTGATGCATGGTCAATCTCATTGATTACCAATCTGCCACCTGTACGCCATGCTTGTATAGCTAAACCATCATTCCATACAAAGTTACCATCACTACTAGGTTTATAAAACCCTTCTAAGTTTGCACTAGCAGTGTCCTCTGTCATAGTAATTTGGTATACATTAGTACTACCGTCCTGATTTATAGGTGCATTTTCTTTAACTGCACTGTATGTTTTACCTGTACCTGGAGGTCCGTATAATAGGATTCTCTGGGATACTGGTATAACATCATTAATAAGTTGCCAACATTCATTCATTGTTGTCACTTCCTTTCTTATTATTATCGTTATCTATATCTTTCAGAAAGTCTTCTGCTTGACTTCCTATATGTGTTGAGTGTTCCATAACTTCATCAATGGCAATGTTGTTAATGGTATCAACATCTGACTGTTTCACTACTTGTATAGCTGCAGGTTTAACTCCTAACAACCAGTCTTGAAACATGCCAGATTTAATAGCTTGCTGTCTGATATCTTCTATTTCTTCCCTTGTAAATGTACTTTGTCCTAGCTTGCCAGGATAAGGTCCAATATAATCAGTCATCATTTCAGCTTTGTTTGCAATTTCTACTTGCATTGCACGTACCGCAGCTTGTGCTGCGTCATTAGCAAACAAAATAACTCTTACTGTTCTAGATTCACCTTGACTACCAGGCATGTCTAGATAAGTTAGAGTTACAAGATATTCTTCTTGACTGTCATCAGTCACTTCAAGATATTCCATATATTCCTTTCTTTTATGTATGTGTGTCTTTAAGTCATAAAGACGAAAGACACACATACAGTTACGCTATTTATGTTTTGTAGATATTTATATATCAGTAGCTTTTACTTATAAATAAACATAGATAGCTTGTAACACATACTAATCAATGATAGGATTCCAACCTATAAGGCGGCCAAATGTTATTCCTAGTATCGTCTAACTAGGCATTCCCGCTAACTCGCAGTTTCTATGATTATTTAGGTATGTGCTACAAGCTACCTACATTATGGTCTAACGGCTGATACAAAGGGTAAATCAGCAATGTAAGTAGCTTTGGTTGCGTTCAATTAGATGCCGCTAAAGTTTAAATGCAACTTTCATATCTTCTAAAATTTGTCTATGATTTTTATATAACTCATCTGTTTCACGCAATGTTAATGGATATTTATCTACGTTTTCTTCATCTTCAAACTCAACAATCCATTTACTTGTTATTTCTAAGTTATATTTAATTGCAATATCATTTAGTAACATAAATGGTGGTCCCCATGCACTACCAAAAGTCATATCAACTGTACCAGTAGTATCAGTGTACATTGGGTTAGTCATTTCTGTATCACAATCACCCCATTTTGTACCCCAATTAGCATACTGCCAATCAAGTGCATTAGCTGAACCATATTTATCTATAAGTTCTTGACGTGTTATATCCATTACTGGTCTAACACCATCTTCATCTTCCCACCATTCAGTGTAACTAACATCATCAATTTTTCTATGTCCTGAATGCATGTTATTAAATATATCTGGTACTGGATTAACATTGGTTAATCTAATTATTTCATCTGGTGTATCATCTGGATTACTATCATATGACACTACATCATTAAGGAAACGTTTAACGTCTTCTGCTTTACCAGTTATACGTATATGATTATCTGTCCAATTAGGCATTATTCTTCCTCCATTTCATTAACCCACTCATTCATTTCCATCATAAATATTTTTATATCATCTGGAACATCATCATCTTGCAATACATAATCAGAAAAACTTTTTCTAACTTTGTCTATTGATAATGTTCCTGCTATATATGTCTGCATGAACTCTGGATTTTGTTCAACAATATGCTGAACAATAAGTTGTTGTATGTTACCTAACAAATGTATTTTGTCATATACATCTTGTATAGCTTTTTTTATTTCGGACATTACTCCTCCTCTTTCATAGTTTTATTGTACGCTTTATCTATCTGGTATCTAACAGCTTCTTCAAGCATTGCACACCAGTTTTTGACTTTGTCATCTAATGACGCATAGTTAGCTGACTTAGCTGCATTATGCAAATCTACTAAAGTCCATTGTATTACGGCCTTTAATTGCGTATGAGTTAAGCTATCTAACTTATCTGTTATTTTATTCATATTTTCCCTTCTATTAAAGTGTTCTTTCTGAACTCAAAAAGAGAAGAAAGAACACGCCAATTATGTTTATTAGATATCACAAAGATGAAAAGGTTCTTCTCTTAATTCTCCACAATCTTCGCAATAATAATTCATTCCTGGTACTGGATGTGACATTATTTATCCTGCCTTATAGCTGATATATCTAACTTAAATTGTGGTGGTAGATTTGCTAAATGATTTTCTGCCATACGAATAGCTTCTTGTTCATCATATGCTGTGTATGTACGTTCACCTATAAAAAATATTTTATATTTACTCATAGTTCTACACCACAAATATTTGCTGCAACTTTTGGTTCGACATCATAATTTTCTATAAGTCTTATAGCTACATCACGTTTAATATTATTCCAATATTTAACAGTCTCCATTATTCTTCCTCCATTTCATTACGTAACTTAGGTACATCAATACCAGCAAGAACGCCAATTAAATCTGTGTTTAACTTTACACGTTTATCTAATGTTTCTAGTCCTTCAGATATTAATCTGAGTGCGCCAGTTATTTTATCTAGATGTTCTTTGTCATTCATTATTCCTCCTCCCATGCAATAACTTCATAACAATCATTGCATTCAATACTTGCATTTCCATTAATGCCATTTGCATAAGTAACAACTTCAATATCGTGTCCAATGTGGTCTATAATCATTATTCCTCCTCACCAAACATAGATATCCAGCATTCTGGATGAACACCAGTTATCAACATCTCTCTGTAATCTTTATCTAAAGATTTAACAGCGTCTTGTACTTTGTAACCTTGATTAAGATAAAACATTTCTTGCGTAAATATTTCTACCTTACCAGTGTTACCACAATGCCAACATTGTTTAGTTTCAATAACATATTTGTCGCCATTTTCATAGTCATAGATTTTGTCTATTACTTTCATTATAATCCCTTCGTTAATTTAGTTGGTATTAAATACCCAGCAGTCTATAATGAATATAGACTGCAAGCTATTACTCCGTATTATTCTACAGAACTAACGTTTACTGCCGGAGTAGCAGGAACGTTTCCTTTCTCAGTATCTGTAGTTGTCTCATTACTATCAGTATTATCAGAAACAATACCTTTGTTATAGACAGCTTGATTATCTTGTGCTTGTTGTGACTTACGTTCTAAGTATGTCGCAGATTGTTTATGAAGTTTCAATACTTCATTAACATCAAGATACAATGGAATTGATTGCAACTTTCCATCAATATATCTATTGATGAATGTTCTTTGATTCCATTCAGTTAATGTGTTTCCAGTTATACCGCATACAACTGGTTGCATTTCTTTTGCCATTTATAATCACAGTCCTTTCTTACTTTTTAATATGATTACTATGAACAAGAAAATAATTCTCTCTCTTGCTCAAAAAGAAAGAGAGAGAAACATGTAGTATCCTTGTTCATTCTAATCATTCTTAATATCCTTAATAAAACCTGGAATTAGTTTTGGATTTCTAAATAACATAGTTAACAATGGAAAGATATACACTGTGATACCATACATTGCAGCTTCCCATCTAATGTGCCAACGTGAATAGCCAGGTTCGCCACCACTGTGGCTGCCGCTATTATAGTTTTGATATCCGTATAACATATCAAAGAACTGATGTGCGTGCTTATGACATAGTCCCATCTCATGTTTATCACGCACCATACTGTCTATAAAATCGCCATAACCTCCGCCATAGCTAATAAATAAACAGTTATTGTTATCAACAATAGGTTCGCCACACTTGTGGTGTTCGCAAATTCCTTGAATTTCGTCATTCATATTCTCGTTTAATCCTTTCTAACGCTGCAGTTTCGCAAGATACACACAACAATTTCGATAGTTTATCAGCACGTATCTCTAAATTAATATCGTTACAGTACTCAATGTATGTAGTTTCAGTATGTCCACATCTATACGTTATGTTACGACTGTCCATATATTCATGTATGTGCGTATGATAATCGTTGCTATGTGGATTTAATATTTGTTGTCTATTCATAATTACCTTTCTTGAATAAGCCGACATAAGGGGATGCCGGCTCATTCATCTTGTGTTATGCGTTGCTTATATATCTAAATCTGTTAAATCTTTTGTTATTTGTTCAGACATTTCAGCATTACGTTGTACACGTATGCCTTGTGATACAGCTTCGACTAACACGTCATAATCTTTGGGATGTAACACAGTCTTTAATGTTTCCATACCCCATTTGATTTCCTCGATATTCATTATTTCCTTTCTAAAATAACTTCGCAGTAGTATTCTGCTTTTTAATATACGTTGCAGATAACTTGTGAAATTGCCATACATTTTCGCCTAAGTTATTTATCTTAGATGCACAGCTGCGATGTAGATATAGCGGTATAGATATCCCTTTACTTCGTAAATATTCAGGATGTCTATCGTTTATATCAACATCTAATTTACAATATCCGCATTCAATTATATTCATAGTTACGCTAATTATGTCTTGTACGATACTCAGAGTGCCTGAAGAAAACTGACGCTTATGCGTCAGCTTTCTTTTTGGCAGCGTTGTAACGCTCCCAATAACAGTCACGATGGATATTCATGACGTAAGTTTTAGGCAAACCATTCTCATCTTTGCGATAAGTCTTGTTCGCAGTGTCCCACGCTAAATCGTGAACTCTTGAACCTTTCTTATCGAATGGTTTCTCGCATAGTAAGCAATTCATAACTCTCCTTCTTAATAACTCTGTCATGCTTCCGACAGAGAACTCATAAAGAGTTCTGTCGGAAGGGGACTAGAGTTATAGAAGGTTAGAGTTATATTGCACTATGCAGAACCATTTGAGAAAGGTGAGAGTTCCGATGGCGTGACACTAGCGAAGACTGACGCAAGATGAATGGTGCCGAACTTACTGTTCGGCTTGACATTCGGTATGTTATTTCTTATTTAATGTTCAGTTTAAAGTACCGTATATCGGTATCAGAAATAACTACAGTATCTCCGATACTGTTCAAACTGTATCATAATGACATCAGATTTCTGTATACAGAATTTTATTCTGTATACGAATACAGAAATCGGATGACATATACAGTTTGACTACCTAATGTCAATCTGAGTGTCTCTAATATTATACGTAAGTGCTGTAAAATATGTTGGTAACTTCCGTAGTCAGTATGTAAACCCCAGTAAGTATAAGGCTTTTGGACGTGAGCGGGCATAGTCAGTATTGTGTTTGATTAAACCTTTTTTAATGTCCTTGGGTACTGCCTTTGTCTTTCTAGTGTACAGATTGCTCTGTCAGCAGCTTTCGATGTCCCGGTCACCACTTTACCTGTAACAAAATACTACGGTTTAATGTTTGTATTTAATGGAACTATAGCATATAATTCTCACTATACAAACATCTACAGAAAGTTAGTTAAAAGTGACCAATAACATCATATGCATAGCTGAGGGATGTAGGAAGAAATTAAAGGGTAGACAACGCAAATTCTGCTCAGGAACGTGCCAGAAGCGTCAATTTGCACGTGACAAGCGACATAATGACAAAGTGGACACCAAGCCCATTAATAAAGAGTATAATGCTGATACAGGCGATTACGCATCTGTACGCAGAGGACAGTATTACCGAGCTTTCGTAAGTGAAGGTATAGCCGAAGAAGTTGCAACTGGCGACATGACAGTAGCAGATGCGGCTTCCCTCCTTGGCTGCACGTCAGCTACTGTCAGTCGCATGCTCGCTGCCTATAAAGTAGACAGTAGGAACGAAGTAAAAGCAGAAGATTGGGAATTATCTGAAGATGCACGAAGTGCATTAGAAAATTTTTCCGACTTCCGACACAAATACTTTAGAACAGAACTAGGA
>ERZ869936.808-NODE-808-length-26323-cov-6.700244_pt1 | contig 26323 bp, 20 predicted proteins | sample MGYA00520876_ERZ869936 | MGnify/ENA primary metagenome ERZ869936 (study PRJEB32218, sample SAMN09650985) | biofilter metagenome | isolation source: enrty point of leading RO module | place: Saudi Arabia: Thuwal, RO plant located on Red Sea | collected 2016-02-17 ... | reverse complement strand
CGGTTTTCAGGTGCATTTCGGATCGCGTGAAATCAATACGCCCGGTGATCAGTTTGATGTGTTGGTAGCCATGAATGCTGCCGCATTGAAAGTAGATCTTCCCAATCTTAAGAAGGGTGGAATTGTTATTGCAAACACTTCCGGATTTGACGGAAAAAATCTGAAGCTTGCAGAATATCCCGACGGTGCAAAACCACTGGAAGATGATACCCTTTCCAATTATGTTGTTTACAAAGCGGATATCACCAAACTCACTAAAGATGCTTTGGCTGATTCAGGTCTTGGTAACAAAGAAATAGAGCGTTCGAAAAATATGTTTGTGCTTGGACTCCTTTACTGGATGTTCGATCGCAAAATGGATTTTACCATAAATTTCATTAACGAAAAATTTGGCAAAAAACCGGAAGTAGCTGCTGCCAATATCAAGGCACTGAAGTCGGGATGGAATTACGGCGATACTACCGAAGTTTTTACCACCCGCTTTAAAGTAGATCAGGCTGATCTGCCCGCCGGTGAATACCGCAACATTACCGGAAACCAGGCAACTGCCATCGGATTTGTGGCCGCTTCTCAAAAGTCAGGTTTGCCGCTTTTCCTCGGTTCCTACCCGATTACTCCTGCTTCTGATATTTTGCATGAGCTTTCGAAGTACAAAAACCTGGGCATAAAAACCTTCCAGGCCGAAGACGAAATCGCTGCCATTTGCTCAGCTATTGGTGCTGCATTCGGTGGTTCTTTGGGAATCACTTCCACTTCAGGACCCGGGGTTTCCCTTAAAGGCGAAGCACTGAGCCTGGCCATGATTCTTGAAATTCCTCTCGTGCTTGTGGATGTGCAGCGGGGCGGACCATCCACCGGACTGCCTACAAAAACAGAACAGGCCGATTTAATGATTGCCATGTTCGGCCGTCATGGTGAAGCACCGCTTCCCATCATTGCCGCCTCTTCTCCTTCCGATTGCTTTTTCGGAGTTTTTGAAGCCTGTCGTCTGGCCATTGAACACATGACACCTGTAATCTTCCTTTCGGATGGTTACGTGGCTAACGGATCTGAACCCTGGAAATTCCCAAAGTCAGATGATCTTAAGGAAATAAAAGCCAAATTCCTGGAAAAGGCTAATGGCGATAACGGACAGGTTCTTCCTTACAAAAGAGATGAGAAACTTTCACGGCCCTGGATTCGTCCGGGAACTCCGGGATTGATGCACCGCATCGGCGGACTTGAAAAACAGCACGAAACTGGAAACGTTTCCTACGATCCTGAAAACCATGAATTCATGGTTAAGATGAGAGCCGCTAAAATTAAAATGATCGAGAACTATATTCCATTACAGGAAGTAGACTCCGGAAAGCCCGATGCTGACCTGTGTGTGCTCGGTTGGGGATCAACCTATGGTGCCATTCGATCTGCCGTTGGAGATCTCATTAAGCAAGGTCATAGTGTTGCTCATGTGCATCTTAAATACCTGAATCCTTTCCCGAAAAATCTGGGCGAGGTGCTTGGAAAGTTCAAAAAAGTGTTGATTCCTGAAATGAACAACCGCCAGCTAAGTCGTTTGATCAGAGATGAGTTTCTGATTCCTGCCGAGAGCTTTAATAAAATTCAGGGATTGCCCTTCCATACTGATGAACTGAGAGTGAAAATTTTAGAAACGCTGAAAAAATAAAAATATGTCCACAACAACGGCTCCCAACCCGGGAAAATTAACCACCAAAGATTTTGCTTCTAACCAGGATGTAAAATGGTGTCCCGGATGTGGCGACTATTCAATCCTCAAACAGGTTCAAACCATCTTTCCGGATCTTGGAATTCCGAAAGAACAATTTGCCTTCGTTTCCGGAATCGGATGCTCGTCGCGTTTTCCATACTATATGGATACTTATGGCATGCATTCCATCCACGGTCGTGCTTTTGCTGTGGCTACAGGATTGAAACTTACACGACCCGATCTTTCCGTGTGGGTGGTAACCGGCGATGGTGACGCTTTGTCTATCGGTGGAAATCACTTTATTCATGTGCTTCGCCGTAACCCGGATCTGAATATTCTGTTGTTTAATAACGAAATTTACGGACTTACGAAAGGACAATATTCACCTACTTCCGAGGTTGGAAAAGTAACCAAGTCCACACCTTTCGGCTCACTCGATTTTCCTTTCAACCCATCAGAATTGGTATTGGGAGCCAAAGGAACTTTCTTCGCCAGAACCATGGATCGCGATCCAAAGCACATGCAAATGGTAATGAAGCGGGCACATACTCATAAGGGGACATCCATGGTGGAAATTTATCAGAATTGTCCAGTATTTAATGATGGTGCCTTCTTTACCTATACCGAGAAAGACACCAAAAAATCTGAGGGATTATTTGTGGAAAACGGAAAACCATTGGTTTTCGGCTCCAACGAAGAATTCGGAGTTAAACTCGACGGATTAAAACCTGTTATTGTGAATGTTAAAGAAGGTGGTGTGTCGCTTGACGACCTTTGGATACATGACGAGAGAGATAAAACCAAGGCCACCCTTCTGGCCCGGTTTTTTGCCGATCCAAAAACACCCGGACACCTGCCACGACCCTTTGGTATATTCTATGTGGAAGATCGTCCCTGCTACGATGAATTGGTGGAAGAGCAATTAAAAGCTGTTACCTCCAAAAAAGGAACTATAGCACTGGATAAAATTCTTTCCGGAAGCAAGACCTGGATGATCCAATAACCAGAGTAGTATTTAGCAAAGCCGCCCCGGGGGCGGCTTTTTTTTTGCCGGAAATGTAATTTTGTTTAATATTGTACCTGTTATGATTCACAAGAACTATTATTACCACTATAAATTCCGCCGATATCCGGTCTAGGTTATAATTTTCCTATTGCTGAACCACCGGATAACCGGTGGTTTTTTTTTACCCTAAATTTTACAACCATGAAACAGAATTACGCTAATTACACCAATGAAGATTTCGAAGTATGGAAACTTTTGCTCGACCGGCAAATGCCTAACCTTGAAAAGTTTGCCTGTGCCGAATATCTAAAAGCCCTTGAAATTATTGGGTTTTCTGATGGCTTGATTCCCGATTTTTCCAAAGTGAATAAAGTGCTTGCTGAAACCACCGGCTGGAGTGTTGAAGTAGTTCCCGGCATTATTCCTCCGGGTGAATTTTTCGATCTTCTCAGACAAAAAAAGTTCCCTTCTTCAACCTGGATCAGAAACCGGAGCCAGATTGAATATATTGAAGAGCCGGATATGTTTCACGATGCTTTTGGTCACCTTCCCTTACTGACTCATAAGGAATACACCGGATTTTTTACGGGTGTGGCCACACTGGCCATCAAATTCAGGGACATTCCTGAAGCCATTGAAATGCTGAACCGGTTGTACTGGTTTACCATAGAGTTTGGTCTTATGAAGGATAAGAAAGGAGAAATAAAAGCCTACGGAGCCGGCCTTATGTCATCTTCCGGCGAGATTACTCATGCCCTTGGGAGGGAGCCGGAACTCCTGAAATTTGAAGCCGGAACGGTTCTGAATACAGGCTTTCGGAACGATGTAATTCAAAACAAATATTTCGTGATAGATTCTTTCGACCAGTTATTCAAATCTATTGATGAAATTGGATTTTTTCTGGAGGAAAAATTCAGAACTTATGGAATAAAGGTATAGGTATTTTGAAGTTGAAAAACGAGAATTATTGATACCTTTGGAAGGTTATGTTTAAGACTGCCCGAAAAACTACGGCTTCGATTTTTTTGCTTTTTTTCCTTCCGGCCTGGCTGGTATCTCAGGTTTATAACTTCAGGCCTTATGGGTTGGAAGACGGGATTTCCCAATCGCAGGCTCTGGCCATGTTTGAAGATTCCCGTGGATTTTTATGGGTGGGAACCGCCGGGGGAGGGGTATGCAGGTTCGACGGAAGAAATTTTGTTACCTATGAAGAAAAGGACGGACTTTCAGGGCAGATTATTACTTCCATTGCCGAAGATGCCAACGGTGCTATGTGGTTCGGTTCTACCTGGGGCGGACTTTGTTCTTTCGATGGAAGAACTTTTAGCAGGTTTACCATTCAAAACGGTCTTGTATCTAATAACATTACGTCCTTGTTGTTCGATTCTGAAGCAGGATTGCTGATTGGATCTCATGACGGTCTTTGCGTTATGAATAAGGGGGAAATTGTTTCCATAACAAAAGACCCCGTTTCCTACGAGCCATTAAAAATTAACAAACTGTTCAGAGATGAAAGAGGCCAATTGTGGCTGGCCAGCACTTCCGGTTGCTACATTTATTCCAAAGGAAAATTAGAAAGACTTACGGAATCGAAAAACCGGCCAAATGGTAATATTTCTGCCATATCATCCTTTAGCGGTGGAAAAGTTTTGGTTTTTGAAAGCCCTTCCCAGTTTTTCCTCTTTGATCCCACCACAAAAGCCTGGGAGCCCTTTGATCTGAATGGAATTAAATTAAAACATTCGGTTACTTCCCTTTTGTTTGATCAGCGAAACAGACTTTGGGTGGGAACCATGGGAGAAGGCCTTTACAAATTACAGAATGGAAAAGTGATTTCTGTGAAAAAAGAAAATGGCCTCAGCTCCGATAATATCAATTCCCTTTGTGAGGATAAAAGCGGACTTATTTGGGTTGGAACCAATGGAGCCGGAATTATGTCGTACCGTGACGACCGGTTTATCTATTATTCAAACTTACCTGTGTTTTCTTCCGAAGGAGTTTTTGCCCTTCATCAGGATCTTAACGGAAATTTCTGGGCCGGAAGCCTGGGCGATGGCCTTGCCAGATGGGACGGGAAATCACTCCAAACTATTCCCATACCTGCCGAAAGAATTAGTTGTTTTGCCAGTAATAGTGCGGATAAAGTTTGGATCGGAACCAATAAAGGATTGTTTTTTTATCAGGGAGGTAGGATTAGTCCCTTTCCTTTGGGAAGCAAAAAGGATGTAATAGTACGGGCGCTTTTTTTTGATAAGGGGGGTAGTTTGTGGGTAGGTACCCAGGGGGAAGGGCTGTTTCGAATTTCAGGAAACAAGGTAACAGGAATCGGACCCGGAGACGGTTTGAATAACCCCAATGTTTATTCTTTCACAGAAACTTCCGACGGAAAAATATGGTTTGGAACCGGCGACGGATTGTATTTTTATTACAATGAAAAACTAACTCAGATTAAATCCGAAAGCGCATGCAATGCCTACTTCGGATCTATGGTAAAAGATAAAAATGGTATTCTCTGGATTGGAACCGATCGCTGTGTAATGAGTTACGATGGGGTTAAATTCCGGAACTTTAATGAGAATGACGGACTTTCTTCGGGCACGGTTTACTTGTTGAATATAGACAGGAATAATAACCTGTGGGTAGGAACCAATGAGGGGGTTGACAGGGTTATTATTAATGCCGAAGGAAATTTTGTTTCCGTTAAAAATTATGGACAGCGGGAAGGATTTCGGGGCATCGAATGCAATACCCGTGCTACCTGTATGGATAATGATGGAAATATCTGGTTTGGAACCATTAAGGGAGCCATAAAATATAGTCCCTCCGAAGAACTTCCCGATACGCTGCCACCCCAGGTTTTCATTCGAAATATTCAGTTATTTTTTGAAGATGTAAAATGGGAACGGTTTATGGACAGCCTGAGCCCTTGGTTTAACCTGCCTTATAATCATGTTTTTTCTTACGGCCAAAACAACATCTCATTTGAGTTTTCTTCAACCTCAAAATTTTTACCCGAAAACATACAGTATAGTTTTAAACTGGAAGGGTTCGACAAAGAGTGGAGCAGACCCGGGTACCGGAATTTTGCCACTTATTCAAATCTGCCGGCAGGAAACTTTACGCTAAAGGTAAAAGCCCTGAACTCTGATGGAGTGGAAAGCCGTGAATATGCTGTTTTTTCATTCCGGATACTTTATCCCTTCTGGGCCAGCTGGTGGTTTATTTTACTCTGCCTGGGCGGATTTTTATTCGGCATAGATAAATACAACCGGTTTAAGAAGGCAAATTTGCAACGCCAGAATAAGGAACTCGAAGAGATGGTAAATGTTCGTACCGCAGAACTTACCCGCCAGAAAGAAGAGAAAGAAGTACTACTGAAAGAGATTCATCACCGGGTTAAAAACAATCTCCAGGTTATCAATTCCCTGATTAACATCCAATCTTCAAATATTAAAGACGAACAGTCTTTGGCTGTTTTTGAAGAATGTAAAAACCGAATTAAATCCATTGCCCTCGTTCACGAAAGCCTTTACCGGAGCAATGAAGTTTCAAAAATTAATGTAAGGGAATATCTTACCCTGATGCTCAATAATCTGATTGAAACTTACGGGGTAAATAAGAATATTGACCTGAAAGTGGATCTCACGGTAAATTATCTGAACCTGAATACCATTATGCCCCTGGGACTTATTTTCAACGAAATAATTTCCAATTCCCTGAAGTATGCCTTTTCACATACCGATAAAGGAGAGATATTCGTTAAAATTCACAGCAATCCGGATGGTTATTTTGAGTTAACCATAGGCGATAACGGGCGCGGATTCGAAGGCGACCCCTTTGCAGATACCGTGAACTCCAAAACGCTTGGACTTGAACTGGTGAAAATTCTTGTGGAGCAATTGGATGGTACCATCCATAAAATGAATGTTCAGGGAACCTATTACTTTATCCGGTTCCTGCCCGCAAAAAAATAAAGATTAATAATCGAGCAAATTCTTAATGGCATCGGCCACCTTTGTGGCATTGGGCAACATCGTGGCTTCCAAAACGGAATTGAGTGGAATGGCAGGAAGGTTTTCCGACCCTATTAAGCGCACCGGAGCATCCAGATATTCAAAACAATTTCCGGAAATAAGTCCGGATAAGGCTTGAGCAAAACTGTTTTGGAATGGCTCTTCCGTAACCACAAGGCAGCGACCGTGTTTTTTTACCGATGCAAATACCGTTGATTCATCCAATGGAACCAGGGTTCTCAGGTCAATAATTTCTACACGGCCGGGAAAATTTTTCGCAGCATTTTTTGCCCAATAAACTCCCATGCCGTAAGTAATGATGGATAAGGTGCTCTCTGAATCTGATGATGCGCATTCCTGAACCATTCTCGCCTTTCCGAAAGGAATGATATAGTGTTCGTCAGGCTCTATGGTTTTTGCCTCCTCGGTGCCTTTTATCTTGCTCCAGTACAAACCCTTGTGCTCAAACATTACCACAGGGTTTGGATCATAATAAGCGGCTTTCATCAGTCCTTTTAAATCAGCTCCGGTAGAAGGGTAGGCAACTTTCAATCCTTTAATATTGCAAACCACACTTTCCACGGAAGAACTGTGGTAGGGACCTCCTGATCCATATGCACCGCAGGGAACCCGGAGTATCATACTCACCGGATATTTTCCGTTGGTGAGGTAACAGCTTCTGCTAACTTCAGTGAATAACTGATTAAGCCCGGGCCATATATAATCGGCAAATTGAACTTCAACGATGGGTTTTAATCCAACCGCACTCATCCCCACGGTACTCCCCACAATAAATGCTTCCTGAATGGGTGTGTTAAATACTCTTTCATCACCAAATTGTTGTGCAAGGGTAGCAGCTTCACGAAATACTCCCCCCAGTCTGCGCCCCACATCCTGCCCATACAGCAAACATTCTTTATGCTTTGTCATTAATTCCCTGATGGCAAAAAGGGCTGAATCGACCATTACGGTGGCCTGCTTTCCTTCCGGGCTCCTGTTCCCTTTCTCTTCGGTAACCGGTGTAGGGGCAAAGTCGTGGGTAAATAAATCTTCCGGACGGGGATCTTCAGCTTCCAGGGCTTTTTGGTAATCGGCTTCTACTTCCTGTTTGGCTTTTTCTTCGATTTTGCCAAGGTCATATACGCTGTGTCCCAAAACCAGCAACTGATTTCTGAACTTGGGAAAAGGATCGCGTTTGGCGGCAGTTTCCAAATCATCCCGGTACCATTCCTTTCTTACCCCGCTGGTATGGTGATTCAACAAAGGAACTCTCGCGTGAATTAAAAAAGGTCTTCTTTCTTTTCGGATAAGATCCAATACTTCCTTTACCGTTTCCCAGCAACGAATAAAATCCGTTCCGTCGATGGTTCTGGTTTCAAGTCCCTTAAATCCTCTTGCATATTCTGTGGCATCCTGACAACGGATTTCGGAAGCATGAGCAGAAATATCCCACTCGTTGTCCTGAACCAAATAAAGAATCGGCAGTTTTTTCAAAACCGCCATTTGAAAAGCTTCACTTATTTCCCCTTCGGTAATAGATGCATCGCCCAGCGAGCAAACCGTTACGGCTTTGCCCCCTTCACGAACTTCCTCCAAACCCAGTTTTTCGCGGTAGCGAACTCCCATGGCAATACCGGTTGTTGGAATGGCCTGCATCCCGGTTGCCGAAGACTGGTGAGGAATTTTAGGCATATTTTCCCGTCGGAGACTGGGATGGCTGTAATAGGTCCTCCCCCCGCTGAATGGATCATCACGCTTGCCCAGCAATTGCAACATTAATTCATACGGCTGCATGCCAATACCAAGTAAAATACTGTCGTCGCGATAATAAGCAGATAAAAAATCCTGAGGTAATAACTGAAGGCCGAGAGCCAGTTGAATGGCTTCATGACCGCGGGAAGTTGCGTGAACATATTTCGCCGTAACCTCTTTGTTTTTTTCAAAAAGTTCGGCCATGGCTTTTGCCTGGCACATCAGGTGAAAAGCTTTTAAGAGTAGTTCCGATGGAATTCCTTTCCGGGAAGATTTCATGACCGTATTTTCGGTTTTACTCATGCTTTTATTTTTTTATTTGGCTTTAAAAGCCGCAATGGCATTTCGGGTGAAATCGCTCAACACCAGTCTCCCGGAAATTCCGGCTCTTTCTTCAAGCAGTTTATCCCAGTTTTCGGTGCCTTCCCACAAAACAGACTTCAGGTTTGCCATGGCCTCGGGTGAGGAACCTGCCAGAATTCCACTTGTTTTTTCAATGGCCGAATCTAATTCCGTTACCGTATTGAAAACTCCGGCATATAAGCCCTTCTCTAAAGCCCATGCGGCAGATTTCCATTCTGTGGCGGAAATACTGAGCAGGGAAAAGGCAGATTTTCCGATTTTGCGTTCTACGGCCGGTCCAACCACAAAGGGACCAATGCCCACTGCCAGTTCACTCAGTTTAACCGAAGCCGATTCATGGGCAAAAGCCAAATCGGCTGCAGATGCCAGGCCAACTCCGCCTCCTACCGCTTTCCCCTGAACGCGTGCAATAACAAATTTGGGTGCTTTGCGGATAGCGTTTATAACAGCGGCAAATCCCGAAAAAAATATTTTTCCGGTTTCCAGATTATCTATCGAAACCAATTCATCGAATGAGGCCCCGGCACAAAAGGCTTTTTCTCCCTCACTTTTTAAAACAATAACTTTTACATCAGGGTTTTTTCCCGCAGCCGTAATTTCCGCAGCAATCTTTCGAAGAATATCACCCGGTAGTGAATTGCTCTGGGGATGAAAGAAGTTTACGGTTCCCACCCCGTCCGAAATACTGAAATTTACAAAAGCCCCCATGCTCTCTTTTTTTGGTGAAAATAAATAAAAAACCCCGAAAATTTCGGGGTTAATATAGGGGCAAAGTAGATTTAATTCTTATTGTAGGCAGGGATTTTTCCCTCTTTAATGGCCTTCAGTGTGGCTTTCTTATGCTCGGAGAAATCGCCGAAACATAAAGCATCCAGCATTTCCTTTTTCGACATTTCAGGCTGACCCAACTGTTTGCGGATGGTTTCCCCGCAACGATCAACAAATTTTTCAAAACGCTCGGGAGCCCAGATGTACTCTCGCTTCTGCCAGTCTGACTTGGTGCGGTCAATTTTGAATTCTTCGGGAAGATCACCTTCGATTTTTCCCTTTACCATCAAACCCTCGTATTTTTTGGGCAAACCGCGCATGTCAAATACAAAAGGACGGGAAATGTTGATCACATGCGTGCGTTTCACGGGATCAACCATTTTTAAACCTTCTATGCGCAAACCCTTCTTTTTGAGGGCGGCATATTTGTCTTCAAAACGTTTTAGGATATCGTACATTTTCTGGTTAATTGGCGGACTACAAATTTACAAAATAATCAACAATCCGGGGTTAATTTTATACAAACATTCCAATATACGAAACCAAAGCCGGTTTTTAAAGCATAAACCCCTGGTTTTTATAGACAAACATTCCAAAAACAAGGCTCAACCGATTTGGAATCAACCCATTCCTTTCCTAACTTGTAGCCCAATTTCAATATCTCTTGATAAAAAAAATACTCCTCCTTTTTCCTTTTTTTTCCCCTTTGTTTTTCCAGGCTCAAACATGGAATGCAGTTGGCAATGGTTTGAACAATGATGACCATTGCCTGGGAACCTGGAATAATCTGCTGGTTGTCGGCGGAAGTTTTAATAATAATCCCTGTGATAAAATAGCCAACTGGAACGGCACATCTTACGGATGTTTTGGCAATGGAATAGGAACTGTTGTGCGAGCCGTTATTTCCTTTAACGGGGATTTGGTTGCCGTTGGTGATTTCTGGAATAATAACCAGCCTTGTTCGGGTTGTAACGGTGTAGCCCGCTGGAATGGAAGCGCCTGGACCCCTATGGGAACCGGGTTTAATAATGATGTGCTTGCCCTGGCCATTTTTAATGGAAACCTTATTGCTGCGGGCGATTTTACCACCGCTGATGGAAATCCCTGCTGGAGGATCGCACGCTGGACAGGCTCATCATGGGTCCCCCTGGGAATTGGAAACGAATTGGATAATGATGTAAGGGCATTGGCGGTTTATAACGGGGCTCTTTATATAGGAGGTGATTTTGCAAATGCAGCAAACCTTAGTGCCGCCGACCGCATTGTAAAATGGACCGGTACTGCCTATCAGACAGTGGGAATTCCCGGCGGTCTGGACTCCACGGTGAGGGTGCTTTATGTTTATAACAACGAACTATACATGGGAGGGCATTTTATTGAAGTAGGTGGGAACACCAATTGCCGTGGAATTGCAAAATATAACGGTTCACAATGGCTCCCCCTGGGAACGGGTGTTAACAGCTATGTTCGTGGCATTACTGCCTACAATGGAAACATTATTGCCGGAGGAGATTTTACCCAGGCCGGGGCTACTGCCGCCAGCCGGGTGGCAAAATGGAACGGAACTTCCTGGTCTGCCCTGTCCTCGGGTATGAATGATTACATACGGGCCTTGCATGTTTACAACGGAGAACTTTACGCCGGAGGGGCTTTTACCATTGCCGGTGGGAACCCCAGAAATTATATTGCACGCTGGTATGAACCGCCACCCCCTCCCGTGGCGAATTTTTCGGCCTCCTCACAATCTACCTGCCAGGGAAATTGTATTTCTTTTTCAGATCAAACCATGAATAGTCCCACAACCTGGAACTGGAGTTTTCAGGGTGGAAGTCCCGCTACCTCCACTTCCCAGAATCCCGTTGTGTGTTACAATAACCCGGGCAATTACCAGGTAAAGCTGGTGGTAACAAATGCCACGGGTTCCGACTCCATTACCGTTAATAATTATATTACCGTACACCCCCTGCCTAATGCCGATGCAGGTCCGGATCAAACAATTTGTATTGGCGGGCAAACCCAGCTTAATGCCACGGGTGGAGTTGCGTATCAGTGGATACCCGGTACCAACCTTTCCTGTTCCACTTGTCCGAATCCCTTTGCAAATCCTACCGTAACAACTTCTTATGTGGTAATAGTTACCAACTCCTTCGGCTGTCAGAATACTGATTTTATGATTTTAACGGTCGACAATTGCACAGGAGATTTGAATATCGAGAACTCTGATGTTTTTGCTTCCTGGCCAAACCCTGCCGCTCCCTTTCAAACCATTTTTCTGAAAGGCATTCCACCCGGTACCAATCGCATAAAAATACACGACACATCCGGACGAACCCTTGCGGACAGGTTTGTTTCAGGAGAAAATTCCATTCCGGGATTTTCAACGCCCGGCATTTATTTTATTTCGATTGAAAACGAAACTGGTTTTTTTGCCGTAACTAAAATTGTTGTTCAATGAAAAGTTCAAAAGTTCTTTCACTCTTCTTAATAACCCTGGCCCTTTTCCCGGATGGCCTGCTGGCACAAATGGAGTTGGGGTGGTTTCAGAAAGCTTCTCTGCCGGGTCCTGCAAGGCATAGGGCTACCGGCATTTCAATCGGAGGAAGAGGTTATATTGGGCTGGGGCACATCAACGCCGTAGTGGATGTTCAATACAAAGACTGGTGGGAGTATGATCCTGCAACCAATTCCTGGACCCAAAAGGCCGATTATGCCGGTGGCAAAAGATATCACGCGGCCGGTTTTTCTATTGGCAACCTGGGTTATGTGGGAACCGGACGTGATACTACGTTTAGCAATCGTCGCGATTTTTGGGAATATAATCCCGTTACAAACACCTGGACACAAAAGGCCATGTTTGGGGGACAGGCACGAAGAGGAGCAGTTGGATTTTCTGTAAATGGTCGCGGATACATCGGTACCGGTTCCGGCTTGTCTGATTTCTGGGAGTATAATCCCGTCACCAATTCCTGGATGCAAAGAGCCAGTTTTCCCGGAGGCGGAAGGCAATCCGCAGTAGGGTTTTCCATAGGAAGCAGAGGCTATATCGGTACGGGAAGCAGTGGAGGAAACCCTACCGGTGATTTATGGGAGTATAATCCCACAAACAATACCTGGGTACAAAAAGCACCCCTTCCCGGTTTACCCCGAATGGAAGCCTGTGGTTTTTCCTACAATGGTTTCGGATATGTGGGAACCGGTGATAATTTCAGCAGCGGAACCAATTACGATGATTTCTGGAGGTTTGATCCTGTTTCCAATTCCTGGGTTCAGATTCAGGATTTTGGAGGCACCGCCCGCCGTTACCTTGTTGGTTTTGCCATCGGGAACCGCGCTTATGCCGGCACAGGAACCAACGGAACTAATTTTCAGGATTGGTGGGAATATGGAAATTTTACCGGGATAAATCCCCCGGAGCCGGGAGCTCCCTTGTTTTCTGTTTACCCAAATCCGATAGTTGATTTCGCCACCCTGAAAACCGACCCCGAAATTTCATTTACCGGATTGAAGTTTCAAATCATTTCCCTTTCGGGTAAAATGCTCAGGGAACAAATGCTGGAATCGCGGGAAACAAATTTCGAAACCGGAAACCTTCCTGCCGGCATTTATTTTATCAGACTAATTACAGGTAATGGCATTTTATCCACTCAAAAAATTATCGTAGCCGGATCATGAGGTATCTAAAACTATTTCTGTTACTGTTTTTTCCGGCCTTGCTCCTTCGCGCCGATTATGGTAATGACTGGATTAAAAAAGAAACTTTTGCCGGTGGAAAGCGCGAAAGAGCAATTGCCTTTTCCATAGGAGGAAGAGGTTATATCGGTTGCGGACAGGATACCGCCGAACAAATCCGCAAAGATCTTTGGGAATACGATTCGGGTACCAATTCCTGGACCCAAAAAGCAGATCTTCCCGGTTCTTTCAGGCGAAATGCATTCGCCTTCGGTATTGGTAATTCCGGTTATGTGGGCGGTGGTGTGAACCATGCCGTATCCTGGATGGGAATAATTCTGGCTGATTTCTGGGAGTACAACGCCGTAACAAATTCCTGGATCCAAAGAGCCAATTGTCCGATTTATGGAGGTGCAGGCGTTTATTACTCCACCGGTTTTTCCATAAACGGCCGGGGCTATGTGTGTTGCGGAAAAGTGGGACAATCCACCTATACCAATCAGCTTTGGGAGTACAATCCTGTTACCAACGGCTGGGTTCAGCGGGCCCCCTTTCCGGGTGGGGTTCGATATGCAATTTCCAGTTTTGTTATTGGAAATTTCGGCTACGTGGGAATGGGTGCCGGAGAAGATTTTTTCCTGAACGATTTTTACCGGTATAGTCCTTCCACCAATTCCTGGCAGCAGATTGCTTCCTTTCCCGGTTCACCACGATTCAGTTGCTCGGCGTTTTCGCTCATCGGAAAAGGCTTTGTTGTTTTGGGTGGCGACGGAGGTTACAGAGATGAACTTTTCGAGTACGATCCAAATTCAGATTTCTGGATGATCAGAGCTCCCTTCCAGGGTGGTGCAAGAAGAAATGCTGCAGCTTTTGTAATTGGAAACAAAGCCTATGTGGGAACCGGAAAAGGAGCCACCGGCAAGCGCCGCGATTTTTGGGAATACACGCCCCTGGTTTTGGGGGTAAATGATATGGCTTCCGGCAGTGTTTCTGTATTTCCAAACCCGGTTACTGAAAGTTTTTCCTTTTCCCTGGGTCCTGATTGGGAAAACCGGAAATGCCTTGTGGAAATTTTCGATCATTCGGGAAAATTGATTCTTAGCCGGGAAAACTACCTGCCCGGTGAAAAAATTTCCCGTGGAGAAATTTCTTCCGGTGTTTATTTTTTTAAACTAAGCCTTTCTTCCGTCTCACTTTCCGGAAAACTAATCTTCCTATGAAAAATTTCTATTACCTCGTTTTGTTTGCCTGGGTAATTCCGGGCATTCCGGTAACAAATGCCCAAAATGTATGGACCCAAAAAGCCGATTTTGCCGGTGGCCCTAGAACTTCCTGCGCCGCATTTGTTTTGGGCAATGGAGCCTATGTGGGAACCGGATACGACAGTACCGATTTTAAACGTTCATTCTGGATGTATAATCCTGCAACCAATTCCTGGACCCAGATAACCTCCCTTGGAGGTGCTACCGGAGCCGGGTTGGGCAGGGATGCCGCCGTTGGTTTCGGCATTGGTACCAAAGGATATATAGGAACAGGGCAGGGGCCCAACCCCTACCTGAATGATTTTTGGGAATATAATGCTGCCTTTGATGTATGGACTCAAAAGGCATCCTTTGCCGGAACTCCGCGGAGGAAATGCGTTGGGTTTAGCCTTAATGGAAAAGGATATATCGGACTTGGACAGGATGCCAATGGATTCAAAAATGACATGTGGGAATACGATCCCGCGAATAATACCTGGGTTCAGAAAGCCAATTTTCCGGGTACCCCCAGGCAATTGGCCGTTAGCTTTGAATCGGGTGGTTTAATGTATGTGGGTCTGGGCGACGACGGTGTCAACAAATCAGATTTTTTTGCTTTTGACCCGGGGGCCAACTCCTGGGTTCCCAGAGCTTCTTTCGGGGGTAGCCCCAGAAAAGGTGCCATTGCCTTTTCCCTGAATGGGAAAGGTTATGTGGGAACCGGATACGACAACTCACTTTCCAATGTAGCCGATTTTTGGGAATATAATCCCTTTGCAAACTCATGGGCAACGGTTAGTCCCTTTGGTGGTGGCGCCAGGTCAAGTGCCGTGGCCGTTTCCATGGGCGGCATGGGCTACGCAGGAACAGGATACGAAAACGGAACCCGGAAAGACTGGTGGGAGTTTAGTCCCCCCCTTGGCCTGTTTGATAAAACCAGCTTGTCTGGAGGTATACAAATTTTCCCTAATCCTGTGGTCAACGATGCCAGGATTGAAATCAGGGGAGATGGTTTTGTCGGGGGGGATATTGAGTTTTCGGTGTATGACCTGCAGGGGAAACTGGTACAGCGATTCCCTGGCAATTCTGAATCCCGCTTTGAAAGGGCCGGGCTCAAAGCCGGGGGGTACTTTCTGACCGCTGTTTCTGAAGGCAGGATAATCGGGAGTGTCAAAATTGTATTAATTTAGGATCAAAATTTTTTAAAATGATCAGGTATATCATCTTTTTATTTTCCCTGGCTATTATGGTTTCCTGCGCCAAAGGACCCGGATCGGGAGGTAACTCAACCATTCGTGGAAAGGTATGGGTAAAGGATTATAACGGTTCTTTCACCTTATTGCTGGGCAGCTATTATGCGCCTGAAGAGGATGTGTATATTATATATGGTGACGAGGCTACCTATTCGGAAAGGGTGAAAACCAACTACGACGGCACCTTTGAGTTCCGGTATTTGCGGCCCGGGAATTATAAAATTTATGCTTACAGCAAGGACAGCACTTTGCAAACCACATCCATGAAAGCTGTCATTCAGGATGTTTCCATTGGATCAAAAAAGGAAGTGGTTATTACGAAGGATTTGGTAATCCTGAAGTAGTTCAATCCACAAAAATTTCCCCTCTTAAGAAGAGCACTGCTTTTCCGGCAATTTCAATTCTGTTGCCCAGATCACGGCAGTGGAGAAACCCTTTGCGTTTCGAAATCTGAACCGCACTCAGTTCTTTTATTTTTAGTTTTTCCGCCCAGTAGGAGGTAAGCGTAGTATGTGCCGATCCGGTAACGGGGTCTTCGTTAATTCCCGACAGGGGAGCAAAAAACCGGGAAACAAAATCGGTGTTTTTCCCTTTAGAGGAAATAATGATACCTCTGGCTTTTATTTCACTCAGCAGTTTAAAGTCGGGCTCTATTTCCTCAATATCGGTTTCGGTTGCGTATATTAAAAGGTAATCCGTTTTTCCTTTATAAGATTCTTTAGGAATTTTTCCGAGGGCATTCACCAGTTTTTCAGGAGCCGGAACCTTTTTGATTTCGTCGGCCGGAAAATTCAGGATTAGGAGGTCGTTTTCCTTTTTTACTTCCAGCATACCGCTGCGGGAGTGAAATTTTATGGATTGGGCTTCCGTTTCAAAGAAATTAAAAATTACATAGGCGGTGGCAAGGGTAGCATGACCGCAGAGATCCACTTCAACAGCAGGGGTAAACCACCGGATGTGGTAATGGTTTTCTTCCTTGAGGAAGAAAGCTGTTTCGCTGAGGTTGTTTTCGAGGGCAATATTTTGCAGTTTTTCATAGGTAGGCCAGGTTTCAAGGGGTACAACCGCAGCCGGGTTGCCATGGAATAAGTTTTCAGTAAATGCATCCACCTGAAAAATCTGAAATTGGGCCATAACGCAAAATAAGGGTTTTGCGTAAATGTAAAAATTATTCCCGAAGCCTCAGACTTTTACGCGGGCTTTTGATTTTTGGGAAAACACCTTTGATTTTCCTGAAATCCATTCATGAAAGGGAATAATTTCAGGGGTAAATGGTTCCCAGGAATGTCCTTTTCCCTTTTCCCTGAGTCGAAGCACCAGGTCAATGGTTTTCTGGTTAAGGTTCTGGTATGAAAATCCTTTTTTGGCAATATCAGACAATACCGTTAAAATCATCAGGTTTCGCTCTGTTATGTCGCCCGAATCCCGCAAACGATAGTATTGTCTTACCAAATCATCAATCCTTATAGCCGATTGATCAAAATCTTCCAACTCAATTAAACACATGATTTCTAAAATTCGAAAACAAAAGTCCCAGCCTTCAAGGTCTAATGGAAACCCTCGTACTAGCCCTAAGTTCTTTCTACATGTTTTAAAATTTTGAAGGTAGAAGAATATATTTGCCTGATAGTAATGGAACTTTCCGGTTCTAAAAATTGATTTTTCACCCTTGTATTTACTTGTTATTTCAGAAATCAATTTAGAACATAGGTTGTAATCCCCCTTGTAAATATGATTTAGCAAAGAAAGTTCTTTAATCACCCAATAGTTTGTATCACCTTCAATTGTATGTTTTAATGAGGAGTTGTAATACGATTCAGCCTTAATGAAATTTTTTAGTGATGTTGAGAAATAGCCTAGCCTCATATAGCAATAGCTTATCCTTTGTTTTCTCTTAATAGCAGGATTTTCTGATACGATTCTAAGTAATTCTTGAGTACACTTTATTGAGTTGAAATAATCTTTATTTAAAGTATGGTATTCAATTTCCAATAGTTTTTTGTAGTACTTTATTGCCGAGGCCCTTGTTAAATGATAGTCTTCTTCCAGTTCACCGATGATTTTCCAAAGATTGTCGGAGTGTTTTTTTGGTGCAGAAAATCCTGTGAAATCTTTCCTTAAAATTAGAGTATAATAGTAGTCATTAGCTTTTTGTATTAACTGGCTAGTTTTCTCTGCCTTTAAAATGTCTGTATTAATTTGAGAAAATTCCTTTAAGCCACTTGAAAATCCTTTGATGTACTTTTTTAATCTCAGAACCTCAACTGCTACAGGAAAAATTTCAAATTTTAGGGCTAGATTTTCCGTGTTGATAATTAGATTATTTAAAAGAATTGAGTTGCCCTTTTTTCTTAATAAATAATGAATTGTAAGAAGATTATTCCAGCATTTGAATGTGGCAATGTCAATAAGATCCGTATTTTTCTTTTTTTTTAGGTTTATTTCAAGAGTAAGGGAGTCAAGAATTTTTGTCTCAAGTCTTGATTTTAGGACTCCAAGGGTTTTTACTTTTTCAACGCCATAAATTTTTTTTGAAATTATTTCGTCAGAATACGCTGTGGAAGATTTGATGTAAATGTCAAATAATTTTAACAGTTTGGTTTCTCTAACATTCCTTGACGAGAAAGAAGACAGATATCTTCTTATTAGTTTCTTTTCGTCAGGGGTTATGTTTTTAATCAGATAGGTTAGAAATTTGCTCATTCCAATGTAGGAAAAATTAATATAAAGTATTGAAAATGAATAAAAAATAGGTAGTACACTTCATTTCGAATGTAAATATAATACCTTTTTGTCAATTTAAATGAAGGCCTGTTGTGGTTTTTTTGACAAAAAAAATCAAACATGAAAAAGTTCATCCAATTTTTTGCCATTCTGATGCTGGTTAGCCTCGGAGGCAGTTTTTCTTCATTTACAAAACCAGCTAGCACTGTTTCTTCGGCCATGCTGGTTACCAACAAAGATGTTGTTTCCTATCTGACCGCAAAGGGTTATACAGATGTTGTTGTTATTTATGAATACGACACTGGCGACCGCTTGTGTACATCATCGTATCCTTACCAGACCAGGGTTTTTACAAATAACAACACCTTTATTGGTGGTTGGGAAGATATAAACTGATAAATATGTCCAGACTGTTATTCCTCGGGAGCGACCCGGTTGAAATGAGTGTAAACTCATATACCTTTTTCAAATGGGGCATTGCGCCCGAGCGAATGGCAGTCGAAACCCAGGTTGATGGTGTTATCCATCACCTGTTCACTACCCGGAATTGGCCGGTATATATTTTGGTTAAAAAGGATTACCGCGATTTGGTTATCCTTTTAAGATGTATTGAAAAGTTGAATCATTGGAAACGGAGCAGAACCGTTCTGGGTTTAATCGGGAAAGAACTTCCGGATGCAGACGAAGAATTGTCGATACGGCGAATTGAGGTTCCTTACTTTTATTTTAGGAACCCCTTTGGACCCGATGAAATCCAGTCTTTTGTAGATGCCGGTTGTCTTTTCCAAAATTGAGTGTCTGTAAATGAACTTAAGTGAAGAGGAAAGGGAACTTGAGTTTTGGGAAAAGTACATTTTTTCAATTTGTGTTTTGAAAGAAATCCCTCCAAAAGAAGAGTGGGTGGGGGAGGTTGGCCGGATTCTTGATTTGTTCGAAAGGGAAAGAGATTATTTTGAAATCGCCCTTAGAATCAGGAATCTCAAAAGACAATTAGGAGAGAAAAGTGAAAGTAAAAAATGACGATCCGAATGCCTTGATCTTGCTCGATTTAGCTTACTTGCAAGCTATTAATCAGGGCTTTGTCTGGCAGTTGTTTGGTTTCGTCGAAAGAACAGAAATAAGAGAAACAAATATGAAAATGTACCGTATTAATAACCAGTTCTTTTCCGGAATTTTCGTTGGGAAAAGGAAACTGGACTTTAAAACAGACCTATGGAATTAACCAATGAACAATGGGCAAAGATTGCCCCCCTTTTAACCTCTAAGCCTGCGGTTCGCTGCAGGAGACCCGTAAATCTTAGAAATGTAGTTAATGGAATACTTTGGGTTTGCGCCACTAATGAACCCTGGGTAAATATTCCGAAACGACTCGGCTCTTCTCAAACAACCTATCGCTATTATACCAAATGGGTAGTTGATGGAACCTGGGATAAGATTTATCGTGCCCTTCATAATTATCTAGACAGGGAGCACGCTGAAAATCCTGATTATTTCGGACTTTCCTTGGATGAAGAAATGGGTTCCGGATCGGAAAAACAAGGCAGCTATTTTCGCAGGATGGCTCATGTAGCCAGAACTAACCGGAATACCTACCAGATAATGATTGCCCTTTTAAGCCCTTATCCGCCCATACCCAAGCACTTCTATGGAAAGGTATTGGATGAGAATGATGACTTTTTCAGGGTAGCTTAATAAATAATTAAACTTAATGGATCTTTCAGAGGACCAGTGGTTGAGGATATTGCCTGTTTTGGAGAAATTAGATAATCCCGAAAAAAAAGGTCGACCCCGGAAAAATATCAGAGGTATTGTTAACGGAATCCTTTGGGTTTGCCGCACATGTGCAACCTGGAATGAAATTCCCCGCCGTTACGCGCCCCATTCAACATGCTTTCGCGTTTACAAAGAGCTGGTTGATTCCGGAGACTGGGATCTCATTCTATTTGAATTGGCAGGTTATCTGGAAGAAAATTCCGGAATAAATATCCTGAAGTATTTTAAAGGCAAAAAGATAAATTTTGAAAAGTATGACCTCGACCTTTTCCAGAGGATGGATATTGAGTTTTTAAACAGAACCTGGGTATGGCATACGCTTTTGATTTTCATTAATCCATATCCCGGCCAGTATAGCCAACATACAGCTGATTTGGTTTCCTGAATCGGTTTTTTCCTGATAATTTTGGAATAAAGTTTATTTTTTCATATATTGTGTTTGACAGTTTTCGCAATGATTGTTGAACCCCTAAATAAATGAAAGAATGAATGAATTAACCAAGGAGCAATGGGAGCTTATTAAACCATTGGTTTCGGTAAAGAAAGTTACCCGGGGAAGGCCCCGGACAAATATGAAGCCCGTTATTAACGGGATTTTCTGGATTTGTAAAACAGGATCCCCCTGGTCCGATCTTCCCAAACGTTATCCTCCCTATAGCACCTGCTTCCGCCTGTACAAGGAAATGCTTGAAAATGGTGTCTGGGATAAGGTTCTCTACACAATTGCCATGGATTTGATGGAAAGAACGGGCTACGACCTTCTTTCCCTCTTTTCAAACAAAAAGCTTGACCCCTCTGCGGATAAGCAAAATCTGTTCATGTATCTTGACCAGGAAAAAAATGGCAGAACATGGGTCTGGAATACCCTGTTGGTATTCCTGAATCCCAATCCGGGAGAAAAAAATACCAGGAACAATAAACCTGATGAAAGCGAAAACACCCATTCCGGAAAATCGGATGTTTTCGAAATGGGCCCCGCGGATTCCGATTTGCGGAGCGCAGTTTAAAGTGCTGGTTTTTTATCGGTTTAGGCCCGACGAGTGTTCTTTTTTGGAACATTAACCTTTCGTAACTTTCTTTGTTTTCGCTTGTTGCGGTTATTATTGGAACAAGGTGCCAAAATTATTGGCCTTTGAAATGATAAATCAGATATTTTAGGCCGTGACCTGAAATGTTTAGGTCATTTTTGAAAGGAAAGTTCAATTTATTATTAATGGTTTTAATACCTGGAATTTCTGAACTATTAACAGGGGATATGGATATAACGAACGATCAGTGGAAATACCTTGCAGGGATTTTTCCCGAGGAAAAAGGAAAGCGCGGAAGACCAAAAAGAGATTTAAGATCTATTGTTAACGGAATTTTTTGGCTATGCCGTACCGGTTCTCCCTGGGCGGAAATTCCCAAAAAATTTGCCCCCTACAGCACTTGTCACCGTATTTATAAAGAACTGGTGCAAACAGGGCTATGGGATCAGGTGCTTTGGAAAATGGCACTATATCTTAAGGAACATGAAGGCGTTGATATTACCTCCCTGTTTAAAAATCAAAAATTCGATCTGAATGCCGACAGGAAAATCCTCTTCTCAATCCTGAGTAACGAAATATCAAAAGGTTCCAAAAGCTCACGCTTTAATATCCTTATGATTTTCATCAATCCCTTCCCATCTCAGGTTCAGTCCGATTGATTTTTTTTACCTGATTATTCTGAATCGGGTTTGTTTTTCTCCGTCAAATAAAGTTATCAGATATGCCCCGGCCGGGTACCGGCTGAAATCACACAGAATGTTCTCTGTGCTTGCGGGATGATTTTCCAGTAATAATTTTTGCCCGGCAGGACTCAGAATTTCCAAAGCTATTTTTCCTTTTCCTCCGCCCGGACCCTTTAGCAAATACTTATGGTCTCCCATATTACCCAGAACCCATCCGCCGGGATTTTCGGAATATCCGTTACTGCTCGGGGCCCCGGTAACTACTATGGTCCTAAACGCAGAATCGGCACAATTGCCGTAACTAACGGTTAAGGCCACCTGGAAAGTACCGGCAGACTGGTAGTTATGCACCGGGTTGGGGTTTGTGGTGTTGAAATTACCATCCCCGAAATTCCACTGGAACTGATTGAAACCGCTTGAATAGTTTGAAAATAAAACCTGGGCCAATCCGGATGGGTTCAAAGGAATGGTATCCGCGCTGGTCGTGAAAGAACTAACCACATTTTGGGCTGCATTCAATACGAAACCTGATGCCGTGCTGCAACCCTGGGCGTCGGTAAGGGTTACTGAATAATTTCCCTGACTTAATCCAATACAATTTTGCTGGGTTGATCCGGTCGACCATAAATACGAGTAGGGTGGAGTTCCTCCCGAACAGGCGATGGTAATGGAGCCATTGCTGCTCTGATTGCAATCGGGGTTCCCAAGTACGGAAACAATGGAAAATGCCGGAGGCCCGGGAATGAACAGTGTGTCGGTAATGAAATTACAAAGCCCGGTATTTCCGTTTACTTCAATGGTATAAATTCCTGCCGTTGCGTTGAATAATGTGTCGGCACCGAAAATTCCATTCACAGATCTTACCACCTGGTTCTGGGCATTTTTCCAGACATAACTGAAAGGGCCGGTTCCCACCCCGTTCGCAATACCCATGCCGTTGCCGGAACCCGGACATGTTTCCCCAAAGGCATTTTTTGCTAAGGATTTTCCGAAGTGAAGGAAAAACCTGGGGGCATAAGTGGTATCGGAAAAATAAACCGAGTAAGAAATGGTTGTGTTTAAGTTTACCAAAGTTCCGGTGTAACGGTCCTCGAGTATAACACACATACTGGATGGAAGATTCCATAGGGAATCGCGTGAAATGGTATAGGTTCCGCTAAACCCCTGACCCACATAAGCACGAAGGGGAATGGTTTTTACGCTGCTGGCTGGAAAGGGAACGCAATTAATAGCATAGTCTTCACCATTAAACACCGTGGCAATTTGCGGAGGATCGGGAGAAAAGGAATAAAATTTCCGGGCATCGAACTGGCTGTCGAAAGTATCTGTGGCATTGCTCATAAACCGAACAACCGTTTCGTCGCTGTAGTTATTTCCCGATATCCGCAAACGAAGCATATCAGGAGCGATGGAAGCAAATTGCTGGTCGCTCATCCGGATGAAGGAAGGATCATTTACTGCTTTGCAATTTTCCTGGATAGTCAAAACCGGATTGGGACCACTGGCATGAACCCAAAATGCCTGAGATGAGGGAATATAACGGCTCCCACCATTTACTCCTACACCATTGGAATACTGGGCATAAGTTTGCATGCCGGGATTCCAAATACTTACTTCGTTGTCGATGTTTGTTTTTACCCAGCCCGGGGCGTCCCAATCAATGGTAGAAGGATAAGGGTTTCCAATCATGTTCCACCCGTCATGGTCGGAGCTCAGGGTATTTGTATATACTACATTGAAAGTTTGTATGAATTTTCCGGCGGGTCCGGTTATGTCAACCGTTACAGGAGTTGGACCGATATAACACCAATACCCGTCTTTGTGAACAATGGGGTTGGTAATATTTGTTGCTGCAACAAATCCGCTGTCTTTATGACCGGCAACGGCTTCATTGTATTTCCATACACTTTTAAAAGGAAATGCAGGGTATTGGGAACCGGGGAAACCGCTCATGGTAAAATTATCAGACCAGGCCGCAAGGGTATTACTTCCGGTAACGGGGGAGCAAAGAAACCGCCAATCGTTAGGCGCCGGGCCAACATATCGTTGAACGGTAATGTCGCCTGTTATGTCGCCTCCGGTGATTGCTCCAATTCTTGCAGTTCGGGTGGCTGTGGAGAGAAGGGTAAAAACAAAACCATTGGTGTTAAAGGTTCCCAGGTTCAGGCTTAGTGTTCCCGCCAGATTTTGATTGGCATTTAAACTAACTCCCGTCGGATTATTAATGGTTAAATTGTTAAATTGCGTAAGGGTAAATCCTCCCAGCAACTGAGCGCTTGTTCCATTAAACTCCACCGTGCCGCTGCGTTCCAGGAAGGTTCCGTTATTGGTCCATGTGCCACGCACAAAAACGGTATGATTACTCGTTGAAACATCAAGGGTGGTGCCAACATTAATGGCCAGGTTGTTTGTGGTTATGGGAGAACCTAAAAGCTTTAAAGCTCCGTTGAGAAAAAAAACATGATTGAATGTTTCTCCACCCGATTTGGTTATGGTTTGAGTGCCCGTGGTTCCATTAAAAAGCACCGTACCTGTTCCCGGGATAAATGTTCCTGAACTGGTCCAGTTTCCACCCAGCGTTATGCTTAGGTTGTTCGCATTGAGGATGCCTCCGTTATTTATTACATCGTTGGTTACGGTAAGACCCGAATTAAACAACTGAGCGGTACAATTAATACTGTTTATTAATAAGGTAGCAACCCGGAAACTCGAATTAATACGCATGGTTTGTCCGACCGGACTGCCGGCATCTCCAATCTGCAAAACTCCGCCCGTTACCGATCCGGTTACACTGCCGGTATTGGTATATCCAAGATCCTGAGCGCCGGTTCCACCTTCTCTTACAATAACAATATTTCCACCCGACATATCAAAGGTTGATCCCACGCCGGTAATCTGGAAGGGAGCATCTGTTGTGGATGTGGATCCTACCGTTGCAACCCGGAATAATCCCCCACTGATTGCAAACCGGGAAATGTTATTGGTTCCGGTACCGAAATATCTTCCGGCAACATTTACGGTTCCCAGGGAAACACTCATGATTCCTCCCATGGTCTGGAGGTTATGGTTTAGTCCGGTTCCTATGTTGGTGGTTCCGGCATTATGGTAATAATTACCTAAAAGTGCCAGCGAGTTATTGCAGGTAAGGGTAGCAGAGGCATTATTCATGAGAACCTGGGTTCCGGAATAAAGCGTGTCCATGTTGCCGTTGTCCCAGGCTACAAGATTCAGAGCAGCACTTCCTCTTACATCAAAAATACCTCGACGCAAAACCAGAAACCCATTGATGGATGTAAAATTGGCCGGCAAAAATCCAAGGGTGTCTGAAGTAGCTCCCAGATTAACCACCAAACGACTGAAACGATTGGTGCCTGTGCCGGTTAAATTTTTGGAACCGAGACCTCCCGTAAAATGAATGTTGGCAAAACTATTGGCATCAGGATTGAAATTTATGGTTCCGTTATTGGTCAGATTCCCCTTCAGGTAAATATTATGCGTAATGTTAGAATTGATATTAGCACCAAAAGTTCCTCCCGGGTTAACAAGAATATTTCCGCCAACAGTTAAAGTCCGGGATGCATTATTGTTTCCAATGAGTAAAGTGGCATTACCTCCATTTGCTACGGTAAGGTTATTGCATGCCGCATTGTTTACGTTAATGGTAACGGTGGTATTGTTTCCGATAATTACATTATCTCCTGCCGTTGGAGCACCTGAAGGCGACCAGATAAAATTAGTGTTCCAGTTTCCGGAGGCAATGGAAACCTTACTTCCGGGAACACCCGTAGATGCCGAACCGGTTAAAAAATTACTTACCGCACCCGCCGTTACTGCTGCCACTCTCCAGTAATAAAGGGTGGAAGGCGAAAGGCCGGTAGCAGTGTAGTTGGTTGCATTTGCTGCAGTTTGGGCATGGAAGGAATAATTAATATCATCAAGGCTAACATAGATTACATAACCTATTTCATTGTTGGCCCAATTGGTCCAGTTTAAAGTCATGGATGTATTCGTAACAGCCGAAAAAGTTAAACTTCCAGTGGGGTTGGCCGGAACCGGAGGGGTAAATGTAATTCGCGAATTGCTTGCGGGAGGCGGATTGAGATTATTGGTTTGAAAATTATTAAACAAATTTCCATTGGCGTTTTGCTGGCATTTCAATTGAGCAGGGGTGGGATTATTATTCAGGACCGCAGCATTAATTCCTAAGGTATAAGACCAGTTCGGGGTTCCCTGATTCATAAATCCGTAATTGTATTCCAGCACTCCTGTTTTTTCATAAATTCTGACCTGAAAATTCAGGCTGGGCGTAGTATTTAGATACACAGCCATGTTTACCCATTCA
>ERZ869936.807-NODE-807-length-26328-cov-6.635443_pt1 | contig 26328 bp, 24 predicted proteins | sample MGYA00520876_ERZ869936 | MGnify/ENA primary metagenome ERZ869936 (study PRJEB32218, sample SAMN09650985) | biofilter metagenome | isolation source: enrty point of leading RO module | place: Saudi Arabia: Thuwal, RO plant located on Red Sea | collected 2016-02-17 ... | reverse complement strand
GGACGCGCCCTGCCTGGTGGTCGGCCGGGGCGACGGCGCAGCGCTCGCGGCCGCCGGCGCCGAGGTCCTGCCGCTCGCCGACAGCGCCGGCCGGGTGCCGCTGGACGCGCTGCTCGCGGAGCTTTCGAGGCGGGAGATCAACGAGCTGCTGGTCGAGGCCGGGCCGCGCCTGTCCGGGGCGCTGCTCGAGGCCGGCCTGGTCGACGAACTTGTGATTTATCAGGCGCCCCATATCATGGGCAGCGCGACACGGCGGCTCGCCGACACGCCGGCGTGGCTGGCGCTCGCCGACCGGCTGGAACTCGAGATCACGGACCGGCGGCAGGTCGGCGGCGATACACGCATAACGGCGCGGCCCGCGGCGCCCGAGGAAACCCCGTAAAGACCATGTTTACCGGCATCATCAAGGCCACCGGCGTGCTCGGCGCCGTCGAACAGAAGGGCGGCGACCGCCGCCTGTGCGTGCGCGCGACCGGTCTGCCCTGGGCGGAATACGCGCTGGGCGACAGCATCGCGGTCAACGGCGTCTGCCTGACGGCCGTGGCCCTGCACGACGACGGTTTCGACACGGACGTCTCGAACGAGACGCTCGCGGTCACGACGCTCGGCGATCTCGGGCGCGGCAGCCGGGTCAACCTCGAGCCGGCGCTGGCGCTCGGCGAGCGCCTGGGCGGCCACCTGGTCAGCGGGCACGTCGACGGCATCGCGACCGTCGAGTCCCGCCGCAACAACGGCCGGGCGATCGACTACGGCTTCCGCGTGCCGCCCGAACTCGCGCGCTACATCGCGCGCAAGGGCTCGGTGGCGATCGACGGCGTCAGCCTTACCATTAACGCAGTATCCGCCGACGGCTTCGGCGTCACTATCATTCCGCACACTCAGGAAGAGACGATCTTCGGCACCTACCGGCAGGGCACGAGCGGCCCCTTCGAGGTCGGCCTGCTCGCTCGCTGGCGCGGCCGCCTGCGCGGAGGGGACGGCAAGGCCGGGCTCCCCCCCGAGACCCTCGAGGCACACGGTTATGTCTGACACCACCCCTCATCCCCGCGCCGCGGGCCAGACCTTCTCGCCGATCGAGGAGATCATCGCCGACATCCGCGACGGCAAGATGGTCATCATGGTCGACGACGAGAACCGCGAGAACGAGGGCGACCTGATCATGGCCGCCGAGAAAGTCAGGCCCGAGGACATCAACTACATGGCGCGCTACGGGCGCGGGCTGATCTGCCTGACGCTCAGCCGCGAGCGCTGCCGGCAGCTGCGCCTGCCGCTGATGGTCGACGACACGGACCGCCATCACGCGACCAATTTCACGCTGTCGATCGAGGCCGCCGAGGGCATCACCACCGGCATCTCGGCGCACGACCGGGCGCGCACAGTGCGCGCGGCCGTGGCACCCGGCGCCAAGCCGGAGGACCTGCGCCAGCCAGGCCATATCTTCCCGGTCATGGCACAGCCGGGCGGCGTGCTGACCCGCGCCGGGCACACGGAAGCCGGCTGCGACCTGGCGCGGCTTGCCGGCCTCGAACCCGCCGCGACGATCGTCGAAATCCTGAACGAGGACGGCACGATGGCGCGCCGGCCCGACCTCGAAAACTTCGCCCGCCAGCACGGCGTGAAGATCGGCACGATCGCCGACCTGATCCGCTACCGGCTTGCGAAGGAGCAGTTCATCGACCGCATCGCCGAGCAGCCGGTGACCACGCAACACGGCGAGTTCCGGATGTTCTGCTATGACGACCTCGTCAACCGCACCGTGCACATCGCGCTGGTCAAGGGCGATCTCGACGGCGCCGACGCGCCGCTCGTGCGCGTCCAGCTGCAGGACACGCTCGGCGACGTGATCGGCGTTGCGAGCAAGAGGCTCGGCTGGCCGGTATCGGGCGCGATCGCGCGCATCGCCCGCGAGGATGCGGGCGTACTGATCGTGCTGCGCGACCAGGAGAGTTCGCGCGAACTGATGGAGGCCGTGCGCGATCTCGCGCGGCCGGACGACGAGCTCAAGCTGCGCCGCAGCGGCGACGCGGTACTTCGCACCTACGGCATCGGCGCGCAGATACTGCGCGATCTCGGCGTGCACCGCATGCGCGTGCTGTCGGCGCCGAAGCAGATGCAGGCAATCTCGGGCTTCGACCTCGAGGTCACCGAGTGGGTCGAGCAATGACGACGGGGCAGGGCATGGACAACATCCGCACGATCGAGGGCGAACTGTCGGCGCGCGACCTGCGCATCGCGCTGGTCGCCTCGCGCTTCAACGAGTTCATCGTCGAGTCGCTGATCCGCGGCGCGGTCGGCTGCCTGCGCCGGCACGGCGCGGCCGACGCCGACATCGAGCTCGTGTGGGTGCCCGGTGCCTTCGAGCTGCCGCTCGCGGTCGAGGCCGTGGCCGCGTCGCGCCGCGCCGACGGCATCGTCGCGCTCGGCGCCGTGATCCGCGGCGGCACGCCGCACTTCGATTACGTCGCCGGCGAGTGCGTGAGCGGCATCGCCGCGGCCGGGCAGAAGCACGGCATCCCGGTCGGCTTCGGCGTCCTGACCGTCGACACGATCGAGCAGGCGATCGAGCGCGCCGGCACCAAGGCCGGCAACAAGGGCGAGGAGGCCGCGCTCGCGGTGATCGAGACCGTCAGCGTCCTGCGCAAGCTCGGCTGAGCGCGGCAGGCGAGCAGGTCGCGATGAGCATCCCACGATGAGCAAGGCGCCCGGACGCCGCGGGCGCGCGCGCGAACTCGTCGTGCAGGCCCTCTACCAGATGCAGATCGCCGGGCACGGGCGCGGCGAGCTGCTTCGCCAGTTCAAGGAGCGACCCGAGTACGCCCGCGTCGAGCAGTCCTTCTTCGACGAGGCCATCACCGGCATCTGCGACAAGCGCGCCGAGCTCGACGCGATCATTGCCAGCCACGCGGACCGTCCGCTCGAACAGCTCGACCCGGTCGAGCACGGCATCCTGCTGCTCGGCACCTGGGAGTTGTCCGAGCGCATCGACGTGCCGTACCGCGTCGTCATCAACGAGGCCGTCAACCTGTCGAAGCGCTTCGGCGCGGCGGACGGGCACAAGTTCATCAACGCGCTGCTCGACCGGGCGGCGCCGGCGCTGCGCGCGGCGGAGTGCGGCCGTAGCTGAGGCCGCAGCGATGGACGAGTTCGCGCTGATCGACCGCTACTTCCGGCGCGCGGGCGGCAGCGGCGTAGCGCTCGGCGTCGGCGACGACGGCGCCGTCCTCGAGCCGCCCGCCGGCCGCAACCTGGTCGCGGTCGTGGATACCCTGGTCGCCGGCGTGCACTACCCGGACGACCTGCCGGCCGCCGACGTCGGATTTCGCGCCGTCGCCGTCAATCTCTCCGACCTTGCCGCCATGGGCGCCGAGCCTGCCTGGATGACCCTCGCGCTGACGCTGCCGGCGGCCGACGCCGACTGGCTCGATGCATTCGCCGCCGGGCTGTTCGCGGCGGCCGACGAGCACGGCGTCGCGCTGGTCGGCGGCGATACGACCCGCGGACCTGCGACCGTCGTCAGCGTCCAGCTGCTCGGCCACACGGAGCCGGGGCGCGAGCTGCGCCGCGCGGGCGCCCGGCCGGGCGACCTCATGTATCTCAGCGGTCATCCCGGCGACGCGGCCGCGGGGCTCGCCGCCTGGCAGTCCGGTCAGCGCGACGGCCCGCTGGTCGGAAAATTCCGGCGCCCGGCTGCGCGCGTCGCGCTGGGGCAGGCGGCGGCCGGTCTCGCGAGCGCCGCGATCGACGTCTCCGACGGCCTCGCCGCCGATCTCGGCCACGTCCTCGCCGCGTCCGGCTGCGCGGCCGTCATCGACGTCGAGGACCTGCCACTGTCGGACGCACTGCTCGCGGCCGTCGGCGCCGAACGGGCGCTCGACCTCGCGCTCGGCGGCGGCGACGACTACGAGCTGTGTATTGCCGTGCCGGCGGGCGCGGAGGCCGCGTTCCGCGAGGCCGCCGCGGCGACGGCGACGCCGGTCACGGCGATCGGCCGGTTCCGCGAGGGCGCCGGGCTGCAATTCAAGCGCGGCGGCCGGCGGTTCGAGCCGGGCGTGCGCGGCTACCGGCATTTCGCCGCCCCCGGAGAGCCGACGTGAAGGGCGCCGAGCTGCGCCGCACGGTGCTGCGCAGCCCGGTGTGCCTGCTGGCCTTCGGCTTCGGCACGGGGCTCGCGCCGAAGGCACCCGGAACGGTCGGCACGCTGGTCGGGGTCGCCTTCGCGGCGCTCGCGCTGCCGCTCGAGCTGCCGCTCCGCTTCGCGCTCGGCGTGCTGCTGGTCGCGGGCGGCTTCTGGCTCTGCGGGGCGGCCGCGCGGCGGGTCGGCGTGCACGATCACCCGGGCATCGTCTGGGACGAAATCGCGGCCGTCTACTGGGTCCTGCAGGTGGCCCCGGCGGAGCCGGCCTGGTGGCTGGCAGGCTTTGTTTTATTTAGGTTTTTTGACATCGCCAAGCCGTGGCCGATTCGCGACCTGGATCACAGACTGCACGGCGGGGCCGGCATTATGCTGGACGACCTCGCAGCCGGTCTCTACGCGGCAGTTTTGCTCGCCCTGGGAGTCCGGTTTTGGTCATGATGCAGACGGATCTCTATGACTGGCAATGTCACCCCGATCAAGCGCGCAAGCGACGTCCCCGCGAAGATCGGCAAGTACGTCATCATCAACAAGGTCGGGCAGGGAAGCACCGGTACGGTGTACCTGTCGCATGACCCGTATTATCGCCGCGACGTAGCGATCAAGGTCTACAACATCGAGGAAGACGCCGACCCGGACCGGGCCCGCGTCTCCCGCAAGATGTTCTTCAACGAAGCCCACATGGTGGGCATGCTGCAGCACCCGAACATCCTGCCGATCTACGACGCCGGCGAAGAAGACGGCAGCTACTACGTCGTCACCGAGCACATCCAGGGCGCCCGCACGCTGGCCGCCTACTGCCGGCCCGACAACCTGCTGCGCATCGACGACGTCGTCGAGATCATCTACAAGTGCGCGAAGGCGCTGCACTACGCGCACGGCCGCGGCGTCATCCACCGCGACATCAAGCCCTCGAACATCATGCTGACGATCGACAACGACGTCCGCATCATCGATTTCGGGATCGCGATCTGCAACGACTCCGAGGTGTCGCGCATCGAGGGCATCGCCGGCAGCCCGAGCTACATGTCGCCGGAGCAGGTGCAATCGGAAGAACTGACGCCGCGTTCCGACATCTATTCGCTCGGTGCCGTGCTCTACGAACTGCTGACCGGTTTCCGGCCGTTCCGGGCCGACAACCTGTCGAAGCTCCTGCACCAGATCGTCTACGCGACGCCGCCGCCGATCCATACCTACCGCGACGACGTCCCCGAGGAACTGGAAAACGTCGTCGCCGCGACCATGCACAAGGACCCGGGCAAGCGCTGCGCGTCCGGCAACGTCCTCGCCGCGGACCTGACCCGCGTCTACCAGGACCTGCGCGCGAAATACGACAGCCTGGACAACCAGGAGCATTTCGACCTGCTGCGTACGTTGACCTTCTTCCACGAGTTCTCGCACGCCGAGATCTGGGAAGTGCTGCGCGCGAGCGACTGGCACGAGTACCGGGACGAAGAGGACATCGTGCGCGAAGGCGAGATGGATGACCGCTTCTACATCATCGTGTCGGGCAAGGCCTCGGTCGAGGCCAACGGTAAAAAGCTCGGCGTGCTCGAGCCCGGCTCCTGCTTCGGCGAGACCAGCTACGTGCGCGGCGCCAAGCGCACGGCTTCGATCCGCGCGCTCGGCCCGGTGACGATACTCAGGGTCAGCTCGACGCTGATGGAGCAGGTCTCGTCGTCCTGCCAGCTGCGCTTCAACAAGGTCTTCCTGCGCTCGCTGATCACGCGCCTGCAGGGCGACGGCCGCGCCGAGACGTCCTGAGCCGCCGGCGCGTCATGCGCTAGTCGTCAGCGTCCTCGCCGAAGGCCTCGAGGTCTTCCCCGCCGCCGGCCGACTTCGTCAGCACCTCGACGCGCTGTTCCGCGTCCTTAAGCGCCGCCTGGCATTCGCGCGTGAGCTTTATGCCCTGCTCGAATTTCTGCATGGCCTTCTCGAGCGGCAGCTCGCCGTTTTCGAGTTCCTCGACCAGCTGCTCCAGCTGGCTCAGCGATTTCTCGAGATCAATGTCTTTTTTCCGCGTGGGCATCGGCGCGTCCGTACTGTCCGGTTCCGGTAACGGAGCGCTACGCTAACCGTGCAGCCGGGTGCCGGTCAACGCAGGCCGCGTCGCGTTGACAACACCGGGCGCCCGGCATACTCTCCGGCTTCGGTTAGACTTGGTCTAAATGGCTTGAAAAGTCTGAGGAGAGAGGGGAATACGATGTCACTGAAGGGCAGCAAGACCGAGAACAATCTCAAGGAAGCCTTCGCCGGCGAATCGCAGGCGAATCGCCGCTACCTGTACTTCGCGGCGAAGGCCGACGTCGAGGGCTACAACGACGTGGCCGCGGTGTTCCGCTCCACGGCCGAGGGCGAGACCGGCCACGCGCACGGCCACCTCGAGTACCTCGAGGAAGTCGGCGACCCGGCGACCGGGCTGCCGATCGGCGGCACGGCCGAGAACCTGAAGTCCGCGATTGCCGGCGAGACCCACGAGTACACGGACATGTACCCGGGCATGGCCAAGACCGCGCGCGACGAGGATTTCGACGAGATCGCCGACTGGTTCGAGACGCTGGCGAAGGCGGAGCGCTCGCACGCGAACCGCTTCCAGAAGGCGCTGGACGCTCTTGACGACTGATCCGGACGCACGGCTGCCGGGCACGGGCCCGGCAGCCGCGCACGCGATCACCCCGGAATGACGCGATGAGCCCGCCGGGCGACAAGCGCGAGGGCAGCCTCGAGGCGCCGACGCGCCACCCCATCGACTGGCAGAACGAGGCGTTCTACGACGAGGCGCCGTTGTTCGCCGAGCTCGAGCGCGTGTTCGACATCTGCCACGGCTGCCGGCGCTGCTTCAACCTCTGCAACGCGTTCCCGACGCTGTTCGACGCGGTCGACGAGTCCGAAACGATGGAAGTCGACGGCGTGCCGAAAGAGGTCTACTGGGACGTCGTCGACCACTGCTACCTGTGCGACATGTGCTACATGACCAAGTGTCCGTACGTGCCGCCGCACGAGTGGAACGTCGACTTCCCGCACCTGATGCTGCGCGCCAAGGCAGCGCGCTTCCGCAAGGAGGGCGCGAGCCGGCGCGACCGCATCCTGAGTTCGACCGACCGGGTCGGGCGCCTGGCCGGCATCCCGGTCGTCGTGCAGGCGGTCAACGCGACCAACCGCTCGAAATCCGGCCGCAAGCTGCTCGAGAAGACCCTCGGCGTCCACCCGGAGGCGCCGGTGCCCGAGTACCACGCACGCACCGCGCGCAAGCGGCTGGCTTCGCACCGCCGCGAGTCCGGCGAGCAGGCGGAGGCGGCGGGCGCAACGCGCGGCCGGGTCGTCCTGTTCACGACCTGCTACGGCAACCGCAACCTGCCGTCGCTCGCCGAGGACCTGGTGGCCGTCTACGAGCACAACGCCATACCGGTCGCGCTCGCCGAGCGCGAGGTGTGCTGCGGCATGCCGAAGCTCGAGCTCGGTGACCTCGAGTCGGTGGCGAAGGCGCGCGACGCGAACATCCCGGTGCTGGCGGAGTGGGTCGACCGCGGCTGGGACATCGTCACGCCGATCCCGTCCTGCACGCTGATGTTCAAGCAGGAGCTGCCGCTCATGTATCCCGGCGACGCCGCGGTCGAGAAGGTCCGCGACGCCACCTACGACCCGTTCGAGTACCTGCTGCTGCGCCACAAGCACGGCAAGCTGAACACGGACTTCCGGCACTCGCTGGGCAAGGTCGCCTACCAGGTGCCCTGCCACCTGCGCGTGCAGAACCTGGGCCTCAAGACCCGCGACCTGCTGTCGATGGCGCCGGACACGGAAGTGCAGGTGCACGAGCGCTGTTCCGGCCACGACGGCACCTACGCCGTCAAGAGCGAGTTCCACGACATCGCCCGCAAGATCGCGCGGCCGATCGTCAACAAGGTGAAGAAGAGCGACGCGGAGCATTTCGTCAGCGACTGCCCGATGGCGGCCGAGCAGATCGCCCGCGACCTCGACGGCCACGACGCCAACCACCCGCTGAACCTGCTGCGCAGGGCCTACGGATTGTGACCATGCAGAAACTGACGAAGAGCGACCTCTATTCCCTCGAGAAGTACTCGGAGATTCGCGGCGACTACCGCGAAGAGGTGATGCGCCACAAGCGTGATCGCCGCCTCGAGCTCGGCACGAACGCGACGCTGTACTTCGAGGATCGCATCACGATCCAGTACCAGGTACAGGAAATGCTGCGGATCGAACGCATCTTCGAGGCCGACGGCATCAACGAGGAACTCGAGGCCTACAACCCGCTGATACCGGACGGGCAGAACTGGAAGGCGACCTTCATGGTCGAGTTCCCGGACCCGGAGGAGCGCCGCGCGATGCTGAAGCGGCTCGTCGGCATCGAGAACCGCGTGTGGCTCAAGGTCGGAGGCGGCGAGCAGATCCGGCCGATCGCCGATGAGGACCTCGAACGCTCGGACCGCGACAAGACCTCGGCCGTGCACTTCATGCGCTTCGAGCTCAGCGCGGAGCAGGTCGACGCGCTGCGCGGCGGCGCGGCGCTGTCCGCCGGGATCGACCACGAGAATTACACGGTCGACGTGGCGCCGGTCCCGGACAACGTGCGTCGCTCGCTGATCGGCGACCTGGACTGACGCTGCCCGCGCTGTCGCGGGGACTTTTTCGTTCCTGCTAGAATCCCGCCACACTCGCTTGTGGCGCACTACCGAATGAGCAAACGATACGATGCGGCGGACATCGAGGTCCTGTCGGGCCTCGAGCCGGTGCGCCGGCGTCCCGGCATGTACACGGACACGTCGCGGCCGAACCACCTGGCCCACGAGGTCATCGACAACAGCGTCGACGAGGCGCTGGCCGGGCACTGCAGGAAAATCGAGGTCACGGTCTACAAGGACGGCTCGCTCGAGGTTGCCGACGACGGTCGCGGCATGCCGGTCGACGTGCACCCGAAGGAGAAGATCCCCGGCGTCGAGCTGATCCTCACGCGGCTGCACGCCGGCGGCAAGTTCAACAAGGACAACTACCAGTACTCGGGCGGCCTGCACGGCGTCGGCGTGTCGGTCGTGAACGCGCTGTCGAAGAACCTCGAGGTCTGGATCCGGCGCGGCGGCCAGGAATACAACATGAGCTTCGCCGGCGGCAGGAAGCGCGGCAAGCTCGAGGTGGTCGGCAAGGTCGGCAAGGCCAACACCGGCACGACGATACGCTTCTGGCCCGATCCGGGCTATTTCGATTCGGCGAAGTTCTCGCTCAGCAAGCTGCGCCACGCGCTGAAGGCCAAGGCCGTCCTGTGTCCCGGACTCACGGTCCGGCTCAAGGTCGAGCAGCCGAAAGAGTCGCAGGAATGGTGCTACGCCGGCGGCCTCGAGGAGTACCTGCTCGAGGCCATCGGCACGGCCGAGCACCTGCCGGCCGAGCCCTTTTCGGGGACGCTCGCCGGCAAGCACGAGGCCGTCGAGTGGGCGCTGGCCTGGCTGACCGGCGACGGCCAGCCGGTCACCGAGAGCTACGTCAACCTGATCCCGACCCCGCAGGGCGGCACGCACGTGGCCGGCCTGCGCACCGGCCTGACCAACGCGCTGCGCGAATTCTGCGAGTTCCGCAGCCTGCTGCCGCGCGGCGTCAGCCTCGCGCCGGACGACGTCTGGGACGGGCTCGCCTTCGTGCTCAGCGCGAAGCTCGAGGACCCGCAGTTCTCCGGCCAGACCAAGGAACGCCTGTCGTCGCGCGAGTCGGCGGCCTTCGTGACCGGCGTGATCAAGGACAGCTTCGCGCTGTGGCTGAACCAGCACCCGGAGTCCGGCGACCAGATCGCCCAGCTCGCGATCGGCAAGGCGCAGAAGCGCCTCAAGGCCGCGAAGAAGGTCGTGCGCAAGAAGGTCGTGTCCGGACCGGCGCTGCCCGGCAAGCTCGCCGACTGCACCTCGCAGGAACCCGAGCTGTGCGAGCTGTTCCTGGTCGAGGGTGACTCGGCCGGCGGCTCCGCGAAGCAGGCGCGCGACCGCAACACGCAGGCGATCATGCCGCTCCGCGGCAAGATTCTTAACACCTGGGAGGTTGACGCGTCCGAGGTGCTGGCCTCGCAGGAAGTGCACGACATCTCTATCGCGCTCGGCGTCGAGCCGGGCAGCAGCGAGCTGGACGGGCTGCGCTACCACAAGATCTGCATCCTCGCGGACGCCGACTCCGACGGGCTGCACATCGCTACCTTGCTGTGTGCGCTGTTCCTGCGCCATTTCCGCGAACTCGTCCTCGCCGGGCACGTCTACGTCGCGATGCCGCCGCTGTACCGCATCGACGTCGGCAAGGACGTCTACTACGCGCTCGACGAGGCGGAGCGCCAGGGCATTCTCGACCGCATCGAGGCCGAGGGCCGGCGCGGCAAGCTCAGCGTCACGCGCTTCAAGGGCCTCGGCGAGATGAGCCCGCAGCAGCTCCGCGAAACGACGATGAACCGCGATACGCGGCGGCTCGTGCAGCTGACCGTCGAAGCGAAGGACAAGACCGAGCAGCTGATGGACATGCTGCTCGCCAAGAAGCGCTCCGCGGACCGGCGCGCCTGGCTCGAGACCAAGGGCAACCTCGCGGAAGTCTGAGAAGGACCCCGGCATGCAGAACCAGTTGAATCTAGAGGGCGTCGAAAGGCAGCCGCTCAAGGACTACACCGAGCGTGCGTACCTCAATTACTCGATGTACGTGATTCTCGACCGCGCGCTGCCGCAGATCGGCGACGGCCTGAAGCCCGTGCAGCGGCGCATCGTCTACGCGATGAGCGAGCTCGGCCTGTCGGCGGGTTCGAAGCCGAAGAAGTCGGCACGCACAGTCGGCGACGTGATCGGCAAGTTCCATCCGCACGGCGACTCGGCCTGCTACGAGGCGATGGTGCTGATGGCCCAGGAATTCTCCTACCGCTACTCGATCATCGACGGGCAGGGCAACTGGGGCTCGTCGGACGACCCGAAGTCCTTCGCGGCGATGCGTTACACGGAGTCGCGGCTCAAGCCCTACGCGAAGAGCCTGCTGGCCGAGCTCGGGCAGGGCACGGTCGACTGGGTGCCGAACTTCGACGGCACGCTCAACGAGCCGGTCGTGCTGCCGGCGCGGCTGCCGAACCTGCTCCTTAACGGCACGGCCGGCATTGCCGTCGGCCTGTCGACCGACGTGCCGCCGCATAACCTGCGCGAGGTCGTTGCGGCCTGCATTCACCTGATAGACAACCCGAAGGCGACGGTCGCCCAGCTGATGAAGCACATCAAGGGCCCGGACTTCCCGACCGGCGGCGAACTGGTCTCGCCGAAAAGCGACATCGCCGAGATCTACCGGACCGGCAGCGGGACCCTGCGCCTGCGCGCGACCTGGAAGCAGGAGAACGGCGACATCGTCATCACGGCGCTGCCGTACCAGACCGCCGGGGCGAAAGTGCTCGAGCAGATCGCGGCGCAGATGCGCGCAAAGAAACTGCCGCTGGTCGAGGACCTGCGCGACGAGTCCGACCACGAGGAGCCGATCCGGCTCGTCATCACGCCGAAGTCGCGCAAGGTGGACGCGCAGGAGCTGATGTCGCACCTGTTCGCGACGACTGCGCTCGAACGGACGGTGCGGGTCAACATGAACATCGTCGCGCTCGACGGCCGGCCGCGCGGCTTCGACCTGCACGGGCTACTGAGCGAGTGGCTGGCGTTCCGCAAGGAGACCGTCAAGCGCCGCCTGAACCACCGGCTCGCGATCGTCAACGATCGCCTGCACATCCTCGACGGCCTGCTGGTTGCGTACCTGAACATCGACGAGGTCATCCGCATCATCCGCGAGGAGGACGAGCCGAAGCCGGTGCTGATGAAACGCTTCAAGCTCAGCGACGTGCAGGCCGAGGCGATCCTGAACCTGCGCCTGCGCAACCTGGCGAAGCTGGAAGAGATGAAAATCCGCGGCGAGCAGGACGAGCTGTCCGCAGAACGCGAGGTGATCGAAAAGACGCTGAAGAGCGCCGCGCGCATGAAGACGCTGATCAAGACGGAACTGACCGAGGACGCCGAGGCCTACGGCGACGCGCGACGCACCCGGATCGTCGAGCGGGAAAGCGCGAAGGCGCTGGACGAGACCCAGCTGATCGCGAGCGAGCCGGTTACGATCGTGCTGTCGCAGCGCGGCTGGGCGCGGGCCGCGAAGGGCCACGAGATCGACCCGTTCGCGCTCAACTACAAGTCCGGCGACGGTTTCCTCGCTTCGGCGCGCGGACGCTCGAACCAGCTCGCGATGTTCATCGACTCGAGCGGCCGGGTCTACTCGGCGCCCGCGCATACCCTGCCGTCGGCACGCGGGCAGGGCGAACCGCTTTCCGGCCGTTTCAACCCGCCGGACGGCGCGAGTTTCTGCGGCGCGCTGATCGGCGATCCCGACAGCCGCTGGGTGCTGGCCAGCGACGCCGGCTACGGCTTCGTCACGAAGCTCGGGGACCTCGTCTCGCGCAACAAGGCCGGCAAGGCCGTGCTGCGGGTGGCGCCCGGCGGTCGGGCCGTCGTGCCGGCCGCGGTGCCGCCGGACGTCGAGTGCCTGATCGCCGCGGTCAGCTCGATAGGTCGCCTGCTCCTGTTCGAGATGGACGAGCTGCCGGAGCTCGCGAAGGGCAAGGGCAACAAGCTGATCAACATCCCGGGCAAGAAATACCAGTCCGGCGAGGAGACGCTCGTCGCGATCGCGGTCGTGCCGGAAGAGGGCGACCTGCTCGTGCACACGGCGAGCCGGACGATGACGCTGAAGTGGAACGACACGGACAAGTACTATGGCGAACGCGCGCTGCGCGGCGCGCTGCTGCCGCAAGGCTGGAGAAAGGTCGAACGCCTGTCGTCGGCGGGCGGCTGACGCCGCCGGCCGGCCTCAGCCGGCCTTCTTGCGACGCTTGCTGCGCACCTCGGCCGGCTGCTCGACGGTCTGGTCGGTGTCGAGCATCTCGACCGTGTCGCCGCTTTCCGGCATCTGTACCGTCGCCGACTGTGCGGCGTCCTTTTCCTCGTCGGCAGCCAGCACGAATTCGCTGGCAGCGGCGCTGCCTTCAGGGATCTTGAGCGTGATCGATTCGCCTTCGACCGGTTCAGCATCGGCGGATTCGGGCATCTGCAGCGTCACGGACTCGCTCACGTCGGTGTCGTCGAGGTCGCTGACCGCTTCGTTGCTGACGAGCTCATTGCCGGTCATCACGTCCGCGCGGACCTCCGCCGTGCCGTCGAGGTCCTCGGCCATGGATACCTGGCTCGGGTCGTCCGCCTCGTCGATCTCGCCGAGATTTTTCTGCAGCTCGCGCGCGGCTTCCTCGATCTCGCGATTGAGCGCCTGCGTGGCGGTCAGTTCTTCCTCGTAGTCCTGCTCGAGGATCGCGTAGTCGAACTCGGTCGTCAGGTCGAGCGCCGGGCTCTTGCGCGGCAGGCTGTCCAGCGGTTCGACCTCGATCGCCTGCAGGTCGCGCGGCTTGCGGTCACCGCCGAAATCTTCCTTCGTGACGTCCAGCACCATGGACATGTCGTAGTTGCCGGTCGCCTCGTCGAGCTGGGCTTCGCGCGGCGGCATGATGCGGGTCGGAGGCGTACGCTCGCCGGCATCGTCCCCGTCGCTCTCGCCGACGACGAAGTCGAGCTCGTCGCGGTACTCGCCGGAGGACTCGAAGCTGTAGTCGAGCGCGACGTCCATGTCGTCGCCGGTGTCCAGCGGGTCCGCGGTGGTCGGCACGCCGAGGTCGATGTCGGGATCGGCCGCCGGTTCGCCCCGATCGCTGCTGCGCCGATTGTGGGTTGCCGCATTGATCTGCGTCTCGGCCATGTCGTCGCCGATCTCTGCGGACGGCGCTGCGCCGAACAGCTCGCGGAGCCGGCGGCCGAACAGCAGCAGCGCCAGGAAGATCGCGATACCGCTGCCGCCGAGCCAGACCAGCCAGCTCTGCGCCGGGTTGGCCTCGTCCGCGTCGGCCAGCGGGATCGGTTCCGGCTGCGCCTGCACGATCCGGGTCTGCGGAATGCCGACCGACATCGCGGGTCGGGACTCCGCGGCGGCGGCGGGCGCCACGTCGGCATCGACCGCCGGCTGGCGTTCCGTTGCAGCGGCCGGCGTTTCGACCGCTGCCGCCGCGGCTGTCGGTGCTGCCGCTTCGAGCGGCGCCGGTGCCTCGCTTTCGGCCGGGGCGGCGACCTCGGCCGCAGTCGGCGCGCCCGACGCCGGCGCGGGCGCCGTGTCGCGGGCGGCTTCGCGTACGCCGCCGTAGGCGCGCGCAGGCGTGAGTACGTCGGTATCGGCTGCGGCGGCGGCCGGCGCGGAATCGCCGGCTGTCACGCCGCTGCCGAGGCTCGCCGGGATCGTCAGCGTCGCGCCGGCGATCAGCCGGTCGACGTTGCCGTTCACGAAGGCCTGCGGATTCGCATTGAAGATCGCATCGACTGCCGGCCACAGCGTCAGCTGCCGGTCTTCGATGCGCGACACGATGCCGGACAGCGTGTCGCCGGACCGGACGCGGTAGCGCGCGCCGGCGCTGATCGGTGCAGTGTCTGTGCGCGGCGTGGCGCGCGCTGGGCGCGGCGCCGGCTCGAAGACGTTGACCGGCCGGCGTGCCGCGGCCGGTTCGGTCTGCGCGGCCACCGGCGCCAGCGTTGCCGGCGCTTCCTCCACCAGCGACGGCGGGTTCAGCAGCAGCATGAAATCGCGGCGCAGGCGCGCCGTGTAGGGGCAGTCGACGCTGAGCGACAGGCTCATCATCGGTTCGCGCAGCGGCGCGTCGCCGCGCAGCACGATGCGATTGCCCTGCAGGGTGGCGCTCGCGCGCGTAATCTGCGGCAGGCCCGCGGCCGCACCGGTCCCGGCATTCAGGTAAACGCAGTTGTCGCTCAGCTGCTCGTTCGGGCCGAGTGCGAAGGCGATACTGGCGCGCAGCGGCTGGCCCAGCGCGGATTCGACGGCTATGTCGCCGAGTTCGATGGCCGGCGCCGGCCCGGCGAGCAGTACGCAGGCGCCGCCGGCGGCGAGCAGGCGGCGCGGGCCCGGCACGGGCGCAAACGGGGACTTCGAGCTCATTGCTTGTTCCACGGGTGACTCCGACCTCGGCGGCGGACCCGGCGCGTCGGGCGCGCGGGCTCGCTCGTGTCATCTCGTTCTCTTGCGCGCAGGGTAGGCGCTGCGCGCTTCTCGTTATATCGACCGGGTCAACTTTTGCATAAGCCGGGGCCCGCGCGCGGCGGCCCGGCGCGCGAAATGTGAACCGCGTCACATTCCGCGAGCGGCCGTCAGCTGTTGACGATGGCCTCGAGGCTGGTTGTCGCGATGCTCGGCGGTTCCGCCAGCACGACCTCTGGCTCGTGCACGTAGTGACCCTGCATGAAGTGGATGCCGAGCTGGAACAGCACCGCCATCGCGTTCGCGTTCTCGACCCGCTCGGCGATCGTCAGGATCTTGCGCTCGTCGGCGGCTTCGGCCAGTGCGCGCACGTTCTCCTGCATCGTCGTGTCCTTGGTCAGCGAGTGCATCAGCTCGCCGTCGATCTTCAGGTAAGCGGGCTTCAGGATGTCGAGTATCTGCAGGCGATTCTCGTCGACTCCGTAGTGCGACAGCGCGAACGGCACGCCGGCCTTGCGGAATGCCTGCGACAGGCCGCGGGCCTGCTTGATGTGCTTCGCCGCGTCGCGCTCGGCCACCTGCATGCAAATGCGGCCCGGCTGCAGCTTGCGTTTCGCCAGCTCCAGGCAAACCCACTCGGCGAGGCTCGCATCGCGGACGGACTGCCGCGAGAGCCGCACGAACACGAGGTCGGCCTTGTCCTTGGCACAGAAATCCAGCGACGCCGTGATGATCCAGCGGTCGATGGTCTTCATCAGGTTGTTGCGTTCCGCAGCGGGCAGGAACTCCGAGGGCAGCACGGAGTTACCCTGCTCGTCGAGCATGCGCACGAGCATGTCGTACATGCGGCCCGCCTCGCTGCGCAGGCCGGCGATCGGCAGGTGCGCCAGCCGGAAGCGGTTTTCCATCAGCGCCGAGCGGATGTGCTTGACCCAGATCGCGTCGAAGCGGCGCTGGCGCGTGTCTTCGTCGCTGGCCGTGTTCAGCCGGACACGGTCGCCGCCGGCCTTGCGCGCCAGCTGCAGCGGCTCGAGCGTCGCCGCGACCAGTTCCTCGAGCGTCGAGAATACGCCGCTGGCCGCGCACACACCGACCGTGCAGGTCAGCGTCACGACCTGGTCGTTGATCGTGAATTCGAATTCGCGCAGGTGGTCGACAAGCTGCTGGCCCCAGACTTCGGCATCGTTTTCGTTGCCGCGCTCGAGCAGCACCATCAGGGTCGTGCCCTCGAAGCGACCGGCGAAGTCGCGCGGATGCAGCCGCAGGCGCACCTGCTCGGCGAGCTGGGCAAGCAGGTCTTCCGAGGCGATGATGCCGATGTCTTTCTGGATCGTCGGGAAGTGGTCGGGCCGGATGCAGGCCAGGACGTGCATGCCCGACGCCGGTTTTTTCGCCAGCCGCTTGGCCAGCCGCTCGAGGAACTGCGAGCGGTGGTAGAACAGCGTCGTGGGGTCGCGCTTCAAGGCGTCGTGCACGAGCTTCGTCGGTTCCGTCTTCTCGATGCTCGGCGGCGCGATCTCGACCTGCACATGCGGGCCGTCCTCGAATTCGACCAGCTGGAACGCGAGTTCGAGCGTGGCCCCCTCGTCGCGGGTCGTGCGGCCGCGCGCCTTGATCTTCTCGTCGGGCTGCCACTTGCCCTTGACCGTGGCCACCAGCGCGCCCTTGATCGCCGCGTGGCTTTCGCTGATGAAGCTGTCCATCAGCGGCATGCCGACCACCTCGTCCTCGCTCGCGCCCTGGAACAGCTCGACCCAGGCCGAGTTGGCGCTCGTGATGATGCCGTCCTGCGCGTAGGCGATCGCGCTCTCCGAGCGCTGCATGTAGTCGTTGAGTTGCCGCTTGTACTCGTTCGCCGCATTCACCGTGGCGTTCAGCGCGCGCTCGAGCCGCACGGCGCGCAGTTCGCGCTCGATGACGGCCAGCCCGCGGGCCTTCAGTTCGACGGATACCAGGTCGCGCGCGCCGTCCTTCATCGCCGCCTGGATCGACGACTCGTCGATCGTCGACTGCACGGCAATGACCGGGATTTCGGGCTGGTAGGTGTCTTTCTGGGCGACGACCTCGCGTATGCCGTCCGCATACTGCTCGACGAACAGAACGAGGAGTTCGAGCCGCGCCTCGCCGAACACCCGGTCGAAGGTCTGCGGGTCCGCCACCCAGTAGCAGTGGGCCGCGTGGCCGGCGCCGCGCAGGGTGGCATTGACGCGCTCCACGTCTTCCTGGTGCCGCGTCAGCACCGCGATCGAGATTCCGTTTGAGTCGTTCAAGAAGGTCCCTGCCCGAGCCCGGCCGGTCCTGGCCCGCCGGATTATTTCAAATGGGGGGAGGGTTCCTCCCCGCAGGAGAATGTATCGGCTGCGCCCCCGGTCATTCCGTGACGTCGATCATGTTCTGAGACTCCCGTCACGGCCCGGAGTGTGAAATCGTCGCCCGGCAGGTCGCCCGGGGCCCCTGGCGCCGCGGTTTCGCGGGAATCGGGGAACCGGTATCATGGCGCCGCCGCGCCGCGCGGCCCATCCACAACGACAGTCAGGCGCCGCGCCCCCGGGCCCGGCGACGGGAATCATGGCCAGCTACAGCACCAACGAGTTTCGCTCGGGGCTGCGCATCATCCTCGATGCCGACCCCTACATCATCGTCGAGAACGAGTTCGTCAAGCCCGGCAAGGGCCAGGCCTTCAACCGGGTCCGGGTCAGGAACCTGAAAACCGGCCGCACGGTCGAGAAGACTTTCAAATCCGGCGAGAGCGTCGAGGCGGCGGACGTCGTCGATACGGAGATGCAGTATCTCTACAGCGACGGCGAATTCTGGCACTTCATGGTCCCGGACACCTTCGAGCAGTACGCGGCCGACGAGGCGGCCGTGGGCGACGCGAAGAACTGGCTGAGCGAACAGGACCTGTGCCAGATCACCTTGTGGAACAACACGCCGCTGATCGTTTTGGCACCGAACTTCGTCGAGCTGGAGATCGTCGAGACCGACCCCGGCGTGCGCGGCGACACGGCCAGCGGCGGCGTGAAGCCGGCCAGGCTCACGACGGGCGCGGTCGTGCGCGTGCCCCTGTTCGTCGAGCAGGGTGAGACGATCCGGGTCGACACCCGTTCCGGCGAATACGTTTCGCGCGTCAAATAAAGCGCGGCGGCGTACTGCCGTCCCGCCCGAGCACGGCCGCGAAGGTGGCGACCGCGCGTTCCACGCCGGCCTGGTCTGCCGCGCTGAAGCGTCCGCGCACCGGGCTGTCGATATCGAGCACACCGAGCAGCGTGCCGCGACTCTCGATCGGCACGACCAGCTCCGAGCGCGAGGCCGCGTCGCAGACGATGTGGCCGGGGAATTCGTCGACGTCCGCGACCCGCAGGCTTTGCCGGCGTTCCGCCGCGGTACCGCAGACGCCGCTGCCGAGCGGGATGCGCACGCAGGCCGGGTTCCCCTGGAAAGGCCCGAGCACGAGCTCCGTGCCGCGCAGCACGTAGATTCCCAGCCAGTTGATTCGCGGCAGGGCCTGCCACAGCAGGCCGACGAAGTTCGCGCTGTTCGCGAGCGCGTCGTCCTCGTCCGCGAGCAGTGCAGCGACCTGCCGGTCCAGCAGTTGATAGTCGACGGCGTCGTCAGTCATCGTTGTCCTCCAGCGCGGTGAACAGCTGGACCTCGCGCAGCCGGTCGCGGCCGCATTCGAGCATGACCAGGCGGTCGAAGCCCAGGGCGACGCCGGCGCAGTCCGGCAGCCCCGCGTCGAGTGCGGCCAGCAGCTTCTCGTCGAGCGGCCTGAGCGGCCGGCCGGCCCGCTGCCGGCGCGCCTGGTCCCCGGCGAAGCGCGCGCGCTGTTCCGCCGCGTCGCCGAGTTCATGGTAGCCGTTCGCGAGTTCGAGCGGGCCGCAGAACACCTCGAAGCGGTCGGCGACGCGCTCGTCGTCCGGGCAACGCCGCGCGAGCGCCGCCTGGCTGGCCGGGTAGTGATGCAGCACGGTCAGGCGCCGCGCGGGAAAGCGCGGGACGATCTCGCGCGCCAGCAACAGGTCGAGCCAGGCGTCGCGATCCTCGCCGAGTGCCCCCGCGAGCTGCGCGTCGGGCCGGGCGGCGGCGCGCAGTTCCGCGGTAGGCGCCGCCAGCGGATCGATACCGAGCTGCCGGCGGAAAGCGTCGGCGTAGCCCACGTAGCGCGGCGCGCCGCTCACCCGGCCGGGGGTGAGCAGCGCCTCGATGAAGTCGACCGTGTGCCGCATCATCTGGGTGAGGCCGAAGCCCGAGCGGTACCACTCGATCATCGTGAACTCGGGCTGGTGTCGCCGGCCGACCTCGCCGTCGCGGAACACCCGGCAAACCTGGAAGATGTCGGGCCAGCCGGCCGCGAGCAGGCGCTTCATGGCGTATTCCGGCGACGTGTGCAGGAAACAAGGGCGGCCGCCTGCAGCGTGCAGGCGCACCTCGACGCTTTCGATGTTCGGGTCGCTGACGGCCGCCGTCGACACGGCGGGCGTCTCGACCTCGAGCAGGCCGTGCGCGTCGAAGAAACGCCGGGCTGCCGCGAGCATGCGGGCACGCACGCGCGCCGTCGCCAGGTCCGCGCCGGGCTGCCAGCGCGCGTCGGCCGGGCTCACGGCGCGCTGCGACCGAGCGTCGCGAGCGGCTCGCCCATGCGCACGGCCAGCCCGTGCGCCAGGTCGTCGCGCAATTCGCCGGCGCCGCGCGGCAGCAGCACGATCACGCTGGAGCCCATGTTGAACCAGCCGAGCAGGTCGCCCTTGGCGAGTTCGAGCGTTACGTCGCTCTTCGCAATCTCGAGTTCCTGCACGACGCCGGCGCGTCGCGGCCGGATTTCGCCGGTCCACGGCGTCGTGATCGAGCCGACGTTGAGCGCGCCGACGAAGACCAGTCCATAGCCGCCGAAGGCCGTGTCCACGTGGCAGACGAGCCGCTCGTTGCGCGCGAACAGCCCGGGCAGCACCTGCGCCGTCGCGTCGTTGACGCTGAACAACTCTCCCGGCACGTAGCGCATCGCCGTGAGCCGGCCGGCGGCGGGCGCGTGCACGCGGTGGTAGTTGTGCGGCGCCAGGTAGATCGTCACGAAACGGCCGCCGGCGTAGCGCTCGACGTCGTCGAGGTCCGTGGCCAGCAGGTCCTCGAGCGCGTAGTCGATGCCTTTGGCCTGCAGCAGGCGGCCGCGCTCGACGACGCCGGCCTCGGATACCTTGCCGTCCGCCGGGCAGGCCAGGACGTCGTCGCCCGCCGCCACCTCGCGCGCGCCGGGCACGAGCGCGCGCGTGAAGAACGCATTGAAGGTCGGGTAGCCGTCCGGCACGGGATTGTCCGCCTCGGCCGTGTCGACGTCGAAGATGCGGGTGAAGCCGCGAATCAGCAGGTTCTTGATCGCGGGCTGGCGGACGCGGCTCAGGCGATAGAACAGGGCGGTCATCAGGTAGCGCGGCAGCAGGTACTGCAAGCCGACGAACAGGCGTGCGCGAAGTCGTTTCATGGCGGTGTGTCCCCGGGGCCGGTGCCCGTGCGCGCGGCGAGCTCGACGGTCAGTGCGAGCTCGCCGCCGTCGGCGAAGTGCAGGTTCAGCGGGCAGCGCGTGCCGGCCGCGACCGGCGCGTGCGGCCCGACGAGCATCAGGTGCCGGCCGCCCGGCTCGAGCGCGAACTCCGTGCCGGCGCCGAGTACCGGCCAGTCCAGGCGGCGCATGCGGGCGACGCCGTCGGCCAGCACGGTCTCGTGCAGCTCGACCCGGGCGAACAGCGGGCTGTCGACGGCGGTGACGGCGAGCGGCCGGTCCGTCGGATTGTGCAGCGTGAAGTAGACGACGGCGGCCGCGCCCGGCGCCAGCGCGGCGAAACCCCGCGCCTCGCTGACCGCGGGCACCGCGGGCGCATCGTCGCCGCAGGCGGCCAGCGCCAGCAGCAGGGCCGGCAGCACTGCGCAGAGCCCCCTCACCGCGAGCCCGTCAGGATCGGCAGGTCGTGGACCAGCGCGGCGGTCGCCTGCGGCGCCGGGACGACGGCGGCCAGTTCGGCGTCCGGGTTCAGTGCCAGCACGGCCGCGGAGTGGCTGGCCTCGTAGTCGTCGCCGACGCCGGCTGCCGCTTCGAAGTAGATGCCGAGCGCGCCCGCGAGTTCGCGCAGGTCGTCGAGCGCGCCGGTCGCCGCGACGACGTCGTCGCCGAAGCGCGCGGCATAGTCGGCCAGCACCTCGGGCGTATCCCGCGCCGGGTCGACACTAATAAAGAGAATGCGCGGCAGCGGCTCGACGCCGGCACTCGCGAGCTGCCGGCGCGCGCTCGCAAGCTGCTGCAGCGTGATCGGGCAGATGTCCGGGCAGTTGGCAAAGCCGAAAAAAAGGAGGTGCCAGTCGCCGCGCAGGTCGGCCGCGGTCATCGGCCGGCCGTGCATGTCCGTGAGCGCAACGGCGCCGAGCGGGCGCGCCTCCGGCAGCTTGAGCGCCTGCTCGAGCGGCGCGTCGCGGTCCGCGGCGAGCCAGAGGCCGGCGGCGATGATCCCCAGCAACAAGAGGCCGGTTGTAACGAGGCGTGTCGAGCTCATGGCAGGTGGCGCGAATTCCGGGCAGCAGAGTCTAATCGATCGCTTGCCGCGCTGCAGCGCGTGGTAGATTCCGGTCTCCGAAAGCGGAGTGAGTGCGTGCCAGACATCGCCCCCGACGACAGCCCGAGCGTGCGCCGCGTCATCGACCGGGTCGAGCGGCAGTTCGAGGCGGCCGACCTCGCCTACGGCCACGGCACCGACAACGCGCTCGACGAGGCGGCCTGGCTCGTCTACGCGGTCTGCGGCCTCGGCTTCGGCGACGGCGACGCTGCGCTCGAGCGCACGGTCCGGCCCGCCGAGCTCGCGCGCATTGCCGAACTGGCCCGACGCCGCATTGCCGAGCGCCGCCCCTTGGCCTACCTGCTGAACAGCGCCTGGTTCGCGGGCCTCGAGTTCTACGTCGACGAGCGCGTGCTGGTGCCGCGTTCGCCGCTTGCCGAGCCGATCGCCGAGCGCTTCGCGCCGTGGCTCGACCCGGCCCGGGTGCGCCGCGCCGTCGATCTCGGCACCGGATCCGGCTGCATCGCGATCGCGCTCGCGCAGGCCTTTCCGGAAGCGCGCGTGGACGCCGTCGACGTGTCGCCCGATGCGCTCGCCGTCTGCGAGATCAACATCCGCCGCCACGGTCTCGGCGAGCGCGTGCGGGCCGTCCGCTCGTCGTTTTTCGAGCGCCTCGAGCCGCCTTACGACCTGATCGTCAGCAACCCGCCGTACGTCGATGCCGAGGACATGCAGGGCCTGCGGCCCGAGTACGGACACGAGCCGGCGCTCGGCCTCGCGGCCGGCGCCGACGGTCTGGATTCGGTCATTCCTATCCTGCATGATGCCTGCCGCTTCATCGACGACGGCGGCCTGCTCGTGGTGGAGGTCGGCAACAGCCAGGCGGCGCTCGAGGCCCGCTTCCCCGAGGTGCCGTTCGTCTGGCTGGAGTTCGAGATCGGCGGCGAGGGCGTATTCCTGCTCGGCGCCGACGACCTGCGCACGCACCGCGAGCGCTTCGCCGCCGCGCTGAGGGAGCGTTGACATGCCCGGCAACAGCTTCGGACAGAGTTTCAGGATAACGACCTTCGGCGAAAGCCACGGGCCTGCGCTCGGCTGCATCGTCGACGGCTGCCCGCCGGGCCTGGAACTCGCCGAGGCCGACATCCAGGCCGACCTCGACCGGCGCCGCCCCGGACGCTCGCGACACACGACCGCCCGCAACGAACCCGACCGCGTGCGCATACTGTCCGGCGTGTTCGAGGGCGTCACGACCGGCACGCCGATCGGACTGCTGGTCGAGAACACCGACCAGCGGTCGCGGGACTACGGTGACATCAAGGACAAGTTCCGCCCCGGTCACGCCGACTACACCTACCAGCAGAAGTACGGCATTCGTGACTACCGCGGCGGCGGCCGTTCCTCGGCGCGCGAAACGACGATGCGCGTCGCGGCCGGCGCGATCGCCCGCAAGTATCTCGCCGCGCGCGCCGGCGTCGAGATTCGCGGCTACCTCGCGCAGCTCGGGCCCATCGAACTCGCCTGCCGCGATCTCGGCATCGTCGACGACAACGCGTTCTTCTGCGCCGATGCCGGCAAGATCGCCGAACTCGAGGCGTACATGGACGAACTGCGCGCGGCCGGCGATTCGATCGGCGCCAAGATCAGCGTGCTCGCACGCAACCTGCCGGTCGGCCTCGGCGAACCGGTGTTCGACAAGCTCGAGGCGGATCTCGCGCACGGTCTCATGAGCATCAATGCCGTCAAAGGCGTCGAACTCGGCGCCGGTTTTGCCGTCGTCGGCCAGAAAGGCAGCGAACACCGCGACGAAATGACCCCTGCCGGGTTCAAAAAGAACGACGCGGGCGGTACCCTTGGGGGGATTTCATCCGGCCAGGACCTGCTTGCCAGCATTGCACTGAAACCAACCTCCAGCATCTCGGTCGCGGGCGCGACGATCGACAAGCGCGGCGAGTCCGCCGAGATCGTAACCCGCGGACGGCATGATCCCTGCGTCGGCCTGCGCGCGACGCCGATTGCCGAAGCGATGGTTGCGCTGGTCCTGATGGATCACTTCCTCAGGCACCGGGCGCAGAATGCCGACGTCGAACGGCAGACTCCCGTCATACCCGCCCGCGCCGACCGCGATGACTGATCCGGGCAGCAGCCCGCCTGCGCCGCTACCCTGTCATTACGAATACAGCGAGGACATTACGAATGCCCGACGCACATAACGTTGCCGTCGTCGGCGCCACGGGCGCCGTCGGCGAAACCATGCTCGAGATACTCGCCAGCCGGAAATTCCCGGTCGGCACCGTTTACGCGCTGGCCAGCGAGCGCTCGGTCGGCAAGGAAGTCGAATTCGGACGGCGCAAGCTCAAGGTTCAGAACCTGGCCGAGTTCGATTTTTCGCAGGTCAGCATCGGCCTGTTCTCGGCGGGCGGATCGATTTCCGCGGAATTCGCCCCGAAGGCCGCTGCCGCCGGCTGCGTGGTCATCGACAACACCTCGCACTTCAGGTACGACGACGACATCCCGCTGGTGGTCCCGGAAGTGAACGAGGAGCGTATCGCGGACTACAGGCAGCGCGGGATCATTGCCAATCCGAACTGCTCGACGATCCAGATGCTGGTCGCGCTGAAGCCCTTGCACGACGCGGCGCACATCACGCGCATCAACGTCGCGACCTACCAGGCCGTGTCCGGCGCCGGCCGCAGCGCGATCGAGGAACTCGCCCGCCAGACCAGCGTGCTGCTGAACGGGCGCCCGCTGGAACTGAAGGGCAAGGCCAAGCAGATCGCGTTCAATGCCGTGCCGCACATCGACGAGTTCCAGGACAACGGCTACACGCGCGAAGAAATGAAGATGGTCTGGGAGACCCGCAAGATTTTCGGCGACGCCGACATACAGGTTAACCCTACCGCGGTACGGATACCGGTGTTCTACGGCCATTCCGAGGCCATCCACATCGAGACGGAAAAGAAACTGACGGCGGCGGACGCGCGCGCACTGCTCGACAAGGCGCCGGGCGTCAGCCTGCTGGACGGCCGCGAGACGGGCGCTTACCCGACGGCGGTCACGGAGAGTTCCGGCAAGGACCCGGTGTACGTCGGACGCGTGCGCGAGGACATCAGTCACCCGCGCGGACTGAACCTCTGGGTGGTCGCCGACAACATTCGTAAGGGCGCTGCTCTAAATAGCGTCCAAATTGCTGAAATATTGGCGAAAAAGTATTTATAAGATATAGTTCACAGCCAAATCGGGGTGAGCGTCCGAAAATCAAAAAACGAGGCTCCCGTAAAGAGCACATCCGCCTGGCGAACACCCTGAGGGGGCCGGAGAAATCTATTATGTCACGACGACTTAACTGCTTTGGAATCTTGCTGTGTCTGTTTCTGGCCAGCGAGGTCCAGGCTCTTGGCCTTGGTGACATACGGCTCGATTCGGCACTCAACGAACCCCTGCGGGCAGAGATCGAACTGCTGTCCGCGACGCCCGAGGAACTCGAGAGCCTGCGCGTCGGCCTCGCGTCCGCGGAGACTTTCGAACGTTACGGCATCGATCGCCCGGTATTCCTGACGACGCTCGACTTCGACGTCGTGGCCCGCGGTGGCAGCCAGGTCGTCAGCATTCGCTCGCCGGAGCCGGTCACCGAGCCCTTCGTGACCTTCCTCGTCGAGGCGAACTGGTCGCGCGGCCGCCTGCTGCGCGAGTACACGGTCCTGCTCGACCCGCCGACATTCGCACCGCCGCCCGCCACCTCGACGACCGAGGCGGTCACGGCGCCGCGCCAGACCCAGCAGGCCGATCGCGGTCGCATCGAGCGGCCCGCGCCGGCACCGACTCCTGCCGCGCGCGCGCCCGCCGACAGCGGTCCCGCGTTCGACACGACCGCCGGCGACGACTACCGGGTGGCGCGCGGGGACACGCTGTGGCGCATCGCCGAGCGGGTGCGTCCGGACGAGCGGCTGTCGATGAACCAGACGATGCTCGCGATCTACGAGGCCAACCCCGAGGCCTTCGCCGGCAATATCAATGTCCTGCGCGCGAACGCGCGCCTGCGCATTCCGAGCGCGGACGAGATCTTCCGCATCGGCCGCGGCCAGGCGCTGTCCGAGATCCGCCGCCAGAACCAGGCCTGGTCCGGCGCCGCGCCGGCGCCGCAGACGACCCTGAGGCTGGTGCCGCCCGACGGCGAGCAGCAGCCCTACGAGGGCGGCACGCCGGGCGAGCCGGGGACGGCGCCCGGGTCGGCCGCCGCCGATCGCATCCGTACGCTCGAGGAGCGGATTGCCGAACAGGAATCGCTGCTCGAGATTCGCGACAACGAACTGGCCCGGCTTCGTTCCGAGCTGGCCCGGCTGCGCGAGGAGCGCGGCGAGGCTGCCGCCGGGCTGCCGGCCGAGCCCCCGGCGGAGGCCGAGCCGACGGAGCCGGTCGCGGCCGACGACGAGGGCGTGGCGGCCGAGGACGAGATATTCGTCGAGGACGAGCCCGCCGTCGCCGACACCGGGGCGGAGGCCGAGCCGGCCGCCGCGGCGCCCGAGCCGCCGGCGCGCACGGCGCCGCGCGACGCGGCGGCCCCGGCGCCACAGCCCGGCC